>Ga0115008_10005369_pt1 | contig 10593 bp, 4 predicted proteins | sample FraStrMetagenome_FD_87164 | JGI IMG/M metagenome (GOLD analysis project Ga0115008, IMG submission 87164) | Marine eukaryotic phytoplankton communities from Arctic Ocean - Fram Strait ARC3M Metagenome | ecosystem: Environmental > Aquatic > Marine > Oceanic | place: Fram Strait | collected 2012-06-18
ATGGTGCAATGGTGCACATGCGGGTTCAAGTATGGTACCCAAGGTGTTTCAGGCCGAAAAGGACGGCCCTGCGGCAATGTGCTTGTGCAAGCAAAGCAAGAATCCGCCGTATTGCGATGGCTCCCATAGCCAAGCATAAAGCGGAATTGGGCCTCTTTGATTGAGGATGTTCTTCCGGTGCAGCAGAGCATGGCTATTTTGCGAGCATGAGACTCATGGGCATTTTTTCGTTGGTGTTTCTGATGGCATGTGCCCCAGATCAGGAGCAAATTGTGGGTCGTTTTGAGCGGAATCCGACGGCAGGTTGTCAGTCTTGCGAGACCCGAGGGCCGCTATGGATGGAGTTTAATGCAGCTGAGTCTGCCGGAGTCATTCCGCGATATCACTTTCGGTTCGACGATGGCCAACGACATGGTGGTACCTATCAGTTCATGCAGGTTGACACGAATTTGACCCTGAGCTTGTTTCCGGACAGCAGTTCGGTCTTGTATTCCGATTTGGTGGGGCAGGCGCTCTACACGGAGTACACGATACGGGCGAATGCCGTTCGTGAGCCCTGTGAGGGTTTGTTTCGGAATTGCAAATGGGAACGGGCAGAATGAGCCCATTGGCCCTCGAAACATCCGGCAAACGGGAGGGGAGATTCGCTTCGGGCACAGGGCTAAAATTTTAGTGTCATAGGGCACACGGATTGCGGCGCTTTTTCGTTATCCTTTTGTCGTTCGATGCAGGTGCCTGTCACGAACGGTTTCGATACACAACCCCGCCAACTTTCCGGTACATGAAAACATGGTTCCTGTGCGCTTTCGCAGCGCTCTCAATGCTCGCTCTCTTTTCCTGTGGAGAGACCCAAAAAGACGCCACACATTGGACACCCAACTTGGGCCAGCACATCGTCCAATACACTGCGGGGGTCATTTCTGCCGAAGAGAACATCACAGTGCAATTCTCTGGAGACATTGGGTTGAATATGGTGCCTGGAACCCCAGCTGCCACCCCACTTTTCGACATCGACCCAGCGGTCAAAGGTCAAGTCGTTTGGACGGCTGAAAATGCATTGGCTTTCATCCCCGACGAGAGATTGGCCTCTGGCAAGGAATACAAAGTGAGGTTTGCCTTAGGTGAGTTGGTTGACGTGCCCAAAGACCTGCGCACGTTCACATTCAATTTCACGACCATTGAACAGCGGTTTGAGCTCGACGGCTACGCGCTCAAAGGCCATTCCGACAGGGACCTCCGATGGAACCGGTTGGAGGGAACGGTGCTGTCCAACGACTTGTCGAGCATCGACGAAGTCGCAAAGCGGGTGACCTTCACAGGGGTGGCGCCAGAACGGGTGCAATGGTCTTCTCCGGGAGACCGCCACATTTGGACCTTCTCGGTGGACTCCATTGAGCGTACCGCGCAGCGGTCTGCCCTTTCTCTCGCCTTGGATGGTGTGTCATTTTCTGAGCTCGCGGTTCCACCGTTGAATGACTTTTCTCTGCTCAGTGCACAAGTGGGGCAACTGCCCAATCAGAAAATCACCTTGACTTTTTCGAGCCCCATCCTCAAGAGTCAGCGCCTGCTGGGGTTGTTTCAGTTGGACAACGAGGACATGACCGACGTCCGCATTGATGGCAGCCGGGTAGAATGCTATCCGAATGAAACCATGACGGGCACCACCACCTTGCGCGTTTCTGAGGGGCTCAAAAATGTGTTGGGAGAGCCGCTAATGGCGTCCATTGTCAAGTCGTTCACGTTTACCGTAAACAAACCGGCAATCGAGTTCCTCGGAGAGGGCAATGTGGTGCCGACATCGGGCTCTGCACAGGTGCCTTTTCGCGCCAAAGGGTTGACCGCCGTTGACGTTCGTGTGTTTCAGGTTTTCGAGCGCAACACCCATCAGTTTTTCCAAGACAATGCCCTTTCCGGCGACTCTCGGCTGCGCAGGGTAGCCAGACCGGTCGCAGAAAGGCGCATAGAATTGGGCAGTGCAGCCACGCACCGATGGGAAAACTACGCCATCGATTTAGAGGAGCTCGTAGCGCGTGCGCCAGGGGCCATTTACCGTTTGGAGATCGGGTTCAGGCCGGCTTACTCGAGTTATCCTTGCGAGGGGGAGATGCCAGACGAATACAGGGCTTGGGCTTACGATGCGGATGTCTTTAGTGGATACCAAAGCAGTCGATATCCCAATGGTTATCGGTACCAAGAAAGAGACAACCCCTGTCACATCTCCTACTATGGAAGCCGAAGGTCCATCGAGAAAAACGTTTTGGTGTCCGATGTAGGATTGATTGTCAAGGGTGGAAAGACGGGCTGGCGCGCTTACACCACTCATATTTCAGAGGGGGATGTCCTGCCCGGGGCCACGGTTGAACTCATGAATTACCAGGGCCAAGTGGTCGCCGAGGGCACCACGGATGGGAATGGGGCGCTGAGCCTGACGGCGCAGGGCGGCACGCCCTTTCTTGCGGTGGCCACTTGGAACGGGCAGAAAGCCTATATCAAGTTGGAAAATGCAGCCAGCCTGTCGTTGTCTTCATTTGATGTCCAAGGGGTGGATGTCGCCGAAGGCATTCAGTGCATGTTGTATGCCGAGCGCGGCGTGTGGCGACCGGGGGACACGCTCTTCTTGGACGCCATCTTGGACGACCGCTACAACCCACTTCCACCCTCGCACCCCATGGTGTTTACCGTGCAGGACGCCAAAGGAAGAGAAGTGGTGCGGCGCATTTTGGAGCGCGGAGTGAAGGCCATTCACCCCTTGCAATTCAAAACCGATGCCGACGCCCCTACCGGAATGTGGATGGCCAAATTGGAAATCGGTTCGGCCTCCTTTGTCAAATCCTTGCCCATTGAGACCATACAGCCCAATCGTTTGGACATCTCGGTAGAGCCCAAGCAGGACATCATCGATGGCAGTCAGAGCAAGCTGGATTTGAAGGTCAGCGGTGAATGGCTCACGGGTGCCAGCGCAGCAGGATTGAAATACGAGCTGAAGGGGACCTTGAGGAAGGACACCAAAAGCCTAAAAGAGCAGCATCCGGACTTTCATTTTTTCGATGTCACCAAATCGGTAGGAAGCCTTGCACAACGCAGCGTGGGGGGCACCTTGGGCGATAAAGGTGCCGCTGATGTCGTGTGGCAGGCGGGATCATTGGCGAACAATCCCGGTCCACTTGAGTTGGTCACGCGTGCGCGGATTTATGAGCCTGGTGGCCGATTTAGCGTCACAGCACAGCGGTTTCCCTTGGCGCCATTTTCGGCATATGTCGGATTTAAAATGCCGGAAACGAATCCCTACGGCTATTGGGAGACCCAAGAAGACCAGCAGGTGGAGGTGATCCGCATTGGACAGGACGGAACCTTCAAACCAGGCAAGGTGAAGGTGGAGGTTTTCCGCCTGGATTGGACGTGGTGGTGGAGGCAAGGGGCGAACCGAGTGTCGCGACTCAACAGCGCGACCAAAGAGAAAATCACGGTGAAACAATTGAATTTAAAAGACGGTCGAGGCTCGTTTTCATTGAATTTGAAGGACGAGGAGTGGGGCCGGATTTACATTCGGGTTTCCGACGAAAGTGGAAGGCATGTGAGTTCTCGAGTGGTCAACTTTGACTGGTCCTATGGCCGGCGTGCGGGCAGGGGAAGTGGAGCTGCTGAATCCTCTGAAGTGGTCGAGGTGGTGTTGGACAAGGCCGAATACAAAGTGGGGGATGTGGCCGTGGTGGAGGTGCCCTCTTCGCCGGGAGGAAAACTCATTTTAAGTGCGGAAAACGGCAGCGTTCAGCTGCAAGATTGGGTGGTGGAGACCACGGAACGTGCCACGCGGTTGGAGATTGAATTGACGTCTGAGATGGCACCGCATTGTTACCTCCATGCAATGGTGATTCAACCCCATGGCAACAGTGGAAACGACCGTCCGATTCGGATGTACGGCATTGTGCCGGTTGAGGTGGTCGACCCTGAAATGCGCCTCGAACCTGAATTGATCCTTCCCGATGAGGTCGAGCCCAACTCGACCTTGGAGGTGACTGTTAGCGAAGCCAACGGGCAAAACATGGAGTACACCTTGGCCGTCGTCGACGAAGGCTTGTTGAGCCTCACACGCTTCGTCACGCCCGATCCGTGGTCCCATTTTACCCGAAGGTCAGCCTTGGGTGTGCGCACTTGGGACATGTTCTCTTGGGTGCTCGAAGCGTTTGCGGGCAAGATTGCCAAAGTGCTTTCTGTGGGTGGAGACGGCACCGCAGCGTCCGATACGGCAGAAGATGCCGATCGTTTCCGCCCGGTTGTCCGTCATATCGGCCCATTCAAGTTGAAGCCGGGCAGCACGGCAAAGCACAACGTAGACATCAAAAATTACCTTGGAGAGGTTCGGGTCATGGTCGTATCTGCAGCGAGGAGTGGGGCCACTGGACATGCGGAAGGCCGAGTCAAGGTCAAGCAAGATTTGATGGTTCAGTTGACCTTGCCTCGGCTCGCAGCGCCCGGCGAGCGAATTGACGTTCCGGTCACAGTGTTTGCACTGGAGGAGGGAATGGACAATGTGAAGCTGACGATTGCAGACAGTGAAGGCTTCGAGTGGAAAAAGGAAAGCCAGCGGGTCTCTTTTTCCTCTGCGGGACAGCAGACGGTCTTCTTTCCAGGAACCATTCAGGAAGGCGCAGAACGGGTACGCATCAAGGTGGTGGCCACGGCGCGAGATCGGAGGGCAGAAGATGAATTGGCCATTGCGGTGCGGAACCCCATGCCCAGGGTCAGGAGGACGCAGAGTAAAGTGGTCCAAGACACCTTGAGCATGGCGGTCATCCCCTTTGGCATCCCGGAGTCGAGAACGTGCAAGGTGAGCTTATCGAAGTTGCCAGACATCCAACTGAACGACAGGTTGGGCACCTTGCTCAGCTACCCTCATGGTTGCTCTGAACAGGTCACATCCAAGGGGTTTGCTCAACTGAACATAGGGAACTGGGTCAAGCTGAGTGCCGAGGAAAAGGTCCAAACGCGGGCCAACATCCTTCAGGCGATTCAAACCTTGAGCAAGCGCCAACAAGCCAGTGGGGGCTTTGTGTATTGGCCGGGCAACACGAGGGTCAATTCATGGGTGACCACGTATGTTGGACACTTTTTGATTCAAGCAAAAGAGGCCGGCCACGCATTGCCTCAAGGCATGTTGGAGCGGTACATCCAGTACGAGCGGAAACAGGCCAGAAATTGGTCTTACGATGAGAATGCCCGTTGGAAAATGTTTGGCCAAGGCTATCGCCTCTATGTTTTGGCCATGAGCGGCCAGCAAGAGGTGGGCGCCATGACCCGGTTGCGCAATTTGAGTGTACTGAGCGGACAGTCCGCCATGTTGCTCGCGGCAGCCTATGCTGAATTGGGGGAATCCCAGTTGGCCAATCAAATGCTCGATTCGACCATGCCCAAGTTTGAGAACAACTATGGTTGGTGGTCCTTTTCTTCTCGCTTTCGAAACCGTGCAATGTGGGTGGAAACCTTACACAAGGTGGGGCGAGACCAGGCAGCTTCCGCTCAGGCCATGCAGCTCGCCGAAGGCATGGGCAAGGGCTGGAAATCCACCCAGGACATTGCCTACGGCTTGTCTGTTTTGACAGAAGTCTTCGGCCCGACTGACTCAGGACCTCTCGTTGCCCAAGTCAACATGGGGAAAGCGGAGACCGCAGTGGCCACATCGGACCGGATTTTCAATGTGGATGCAGGGCCGTTGGAGCAGGCAGAAATTCTCCGAATGGAACACGACATGGAAGGACCCGTCTACGTGAGCGTCACCCAAACTGCAATCGAGAAGTTCGGTGAGGAGTCCGCTCAGTCGGATGGCTTGGCTGTGTCGGTGCGGTACATGGACAGTCAAGGTGACCCTGTCGAAATTGCGGATGTTCCCGCTGGAGCGGTCATGTACGTGGAAGTCACTGCGGATCGGGTCGACGATTTTTCCACCAGAGAAAGAATGGCGTTGACCTATTTCATTCCCGCGGGATGGGAATTGTCCAATGCGCGGTTGCTGGGGGGAGAGACGACCAACAAAGTCAGCTACCAGGACATCCGAGACGATCGGGTAAGCTCGTATTTCAAGTTGGGTCCGAAAGAATCGATGACCTTGAACTTTGAGGTGGTGGCCACATATCCCGGGCGGTATTATGCTCCGCCAGTGTATGCGGAAGCCATGTACAACGGGGCCATTCAGGCGTCCACCAAAGGACAATGGGTAACGGTCAGGATGCCTTGAAGAACGGCCGTCGAAATCGCGCGGTTCAAGGGGGAGTGCTGGGCCTTCTTTTGGCCTTGGTTTGGGGTTGGTTTGCCTGCGTGACCTTTCCCTTGTTTGACGCGCCATATTCTACGGTTCTGAATGACCGTGAAGGCGAATTGTTGGGCGCGCGCATTGCCGGGGATGAACAGTGGCGATTTCCCCCATCGGATCATGTTCCCGACAAATTCATCGCGTCTCTCGTTGCTTTTGAAGACCAGCGGTTTTGGGACCATTGCGGGGTCGATTTGCTCGCGGTGGGCAGGGCTACCCAGCAAAACTTAAGGTCGGGAAGGGTTGTGTCGGGAGCATCCACCCTCACCATGCAGGTGGTGCGCATGGCGGGCGGCCCGAGGGACCGTTCGCTCTCTCGGAAATTGCAGGAGATGGTGCAGGCCACACGATTGGAGTGGAAAAAAAGCAAAGAAGACATCCTCAAGCTGTATTGTGCCCACGCTCCTTTTGGCGGCAACATTGTGGGGTTGGAGGCGGCAAGTTGGCGGTACTATGGGGTGCCGTCGCGTCAGCTTTCTTGGGGAGAGAGCGCAGCACTGGCTGTACTGCCCAATGCTCCTTCCAAAGTATTGCCAGGCAAAAATGAGTCCTTGTTTCGAAACAAAAGGAATCGGCTTTTGAATCGGCTTCTCTTGCAGGGCACCATTGATTCTGTGACTTGGAGGCTGTCCAAGGGGGAACCCCTTCCGAGTGCGCCCTTGGCTTTGCCACGCCGTGCACCGCATTTGTTGGATTGGCAATGTCGATCTCGGCCGGGTCAAGTGTGCAATTCAACCGTGGATGGTGCGATTCAGAATCGGGTGCAAGCGGTGGTCGACAACCATGTTGCGCAATGGAAGGGCAATGAAGTCAACAACGCGTCGGCGATTGTGGTGGACCTCATGTCTGGAGAAATCCGATCGTATGTAGGCAATACGTCCGTTTTGGGCGCAGAGGGGTCGGGGTTTGACATGCTCCGCCAGCCGCGGTCTACGGGCAGCATTCTCAAGCCGTTTTTGTATGCCGCAGCCATTGAAGAAGGTGCCGTGACGCCAATGGCCATTCTCGAAGATGTGCCCACGCGCATTGGAGACTTTACGCCCCGAAATTTTGATCGGGTTTACCGCGGGACACCCACAGTCAAGGAGGCCTTGGTGGCTTCTCTCAACGTTCCCGCAGTGCGGTTGCTGAGACAATTTGGACTTCAGAAATTTCACGGAGTTCTCCAGGACTTGGGCATGCGGGACCTCAATGAAAATGCCGTGCACTACGGGCTGTCTCTGATCTTGGGTGGCGCGGAGATTCGGCCCGTTCAAGTGGCGGAGGCCTATGTGGCCATGTTCAGTGCCCTGTTGCCGGGGGGACCCGGGGGGCTAAAGGATCCATTGGGTCGGCCGTATTCGCCCGGGCAATCTCCGGAGTTCACCGCTTTGACCGTGCATCAGGTCAAAGAGATGATGAAAGAGGTGAAGCGGCCGTTGGCATGGAAACACTGGGAAGAGGAGCGGCCTGTGTATTGGAAAACCGGCACGAGCTACGGCCATCGCGATGCTTGGGCGGCGGGGTCGGATGGGCAATGGTTGGTTGTGGTTTGGGCGGGCAACGCAAGCCAAGAGGGGAGGCCCGGCCTCATCGGTGTCGAGTGTTCAGCCCCCTTGTTCTTCAACGTGCTCAGCCAGCTTCCTTTTCGCGGCGCTTCTTTTCCGGATTCAGACGAGGGTTTGGAGGGCAGGTCGGCAGACCTTTGCGCCGCAACGGGATATGGGAAAGGTCCGTTTTGCCGGAGCACCGTCATCGCCAAGGTGGGGGAGCGCATTCCCAATCCTTGCACGTATTGCACCACCATCCAACTCGATGCGGCGGGAAAACGGGTTCATTCCGGGTGTGCAGATGAATTTTCGGACACGTCTTGGGTCGTCTTGCCCCCCGCCATGCAATGGTATCACAGGAAGGCGGGAGGCAGGTTTGCTTCAATGCCAGATTGGTCTGAGGATTGCACGGGCGCTTCGACAATGAACGATGGACACCGCATGGAATGGGTGTATCCAGAAGGTCATGATGTGGTCAAGCGACCGCGGGACCTCGATGGGGAGCAACAGAGCTTGGTTTTGGAGTTGGCACACAGTCGCGAGGGGGCCACTTTATATTGGCACGACAATGGGCGCTACCTGGGGGAAACCCATGGTCACCATGCCCTCGAGGTGTTCTTCGGGGTTGGCCGACACGAGATTCATGTATTGGATGAACGCGGCGCTCGGATGTCCAGTACAATTGAGGTGGTGAAGTAGGCGCTGATGAGGTTGTCGACGCCTTTGGTATTTTTCAGGTCATGGACATTGGGACATCAATTCTGAGGGCATTGCGCAGGATGTGTTGCGCATCACTGTTGATGGGTCCCAGTTGGTTGACGGCACAAACCGATGGTGTGGGCTTGGTTGTTTTGGGCAATGTCCAAGATGGGGGCTACCCGCACATTGGTTGCGAGCGTCCGGATTGTCGCAATTTGTTTTTGCGCCCGGCAACGCCACATCACGTGGTGAGTTTAGGGGTGGTGGACCGCGACATGGGACGTCAATTTTTGTTTGAGGCGACACCGGACTTGACGCGGCAGGCTTTTTTGTTGTCCCAAGAGGCCGGCGGACACGACGGCATGCCCGATGGTATTTTTCTCACCCACGCGCACCTTGGCCATTATTCTGGACTCGGTTTTCTGGGGCGGGAGGCCATGGGGGCAAAGGAGGTGCCGGTTTTTGCCATGCCGAGGTTGCGTGATTTTTTGGAAACCAATGGTCCATGGCAGCAGCTCGTGACATTGAACAACATCGATCTGAATGGACTGCGGGCCAACCAAACAGAGGTGCTCGGTCCAAAACTGCGCACGACGCCATTTTTGGTGCCCCATCGGGATGAGTTCTCGGAGACGGTGGGATACCACATCCAAGGCCCCAATAAGTCCGCCTTGTTCATTCCCGACATCGACAAGTGGTCCGTTTGGGACCAGGACATCAATGCTGCCATCGATTCGGTGGATTTCGCTTTTTTAGACGGGACTTTTTTTGATGCAGAAGAGCTGGGTGGACATCGGGACATGTCCGAGATTCCGCACCCGTTTGTTATGGAAAGTTTGGCCAAGTTTGCCGTCTTGTCCCCGGAGAACAGGGACAAGATTTACTTCATTCACCTCAACCACACCAACGCCTTGCTCAACCCGGATTCTCGGGCTGTGGAAATCGTGAAAGAAGCGGGCCATCACGTGGCGCGCCAAGGAGACCGGTTCGAGCTGTGAGCCCTTTGGTCAAAAGTGAGAGACATGGGGGGGATTGCCCTGTGTCAGGAACTTGGCCCGGGCTTATCCGTGACCAAATGGACAGCGAGGTGTCGCATGGTGGTGTTCCAAATCATAGGGGTCGGCTGACGGCGTGCTCCCGTTTTTCGCCCCCCTCTTTCTCGCTTTGGCATCTTCGGCGGCAGAGGATTGGTAGAAGTAGTTGGTGTGCGGCGAGACGCGCCCATCGAAGGCCCTGTGGAATTGCGGTGTTGAAGGGCCAGAAATGGGCGGATTGAGCCAAGACCAGTCTCCTGTCACCGCCCGCCCTCCCCGCGCTTCGACCTTGCAAAACTTCTCGAATTGGGCACCCAGTTCATGGTGGTCACCCATGGTGATTCCTGCGTCGTCAAAACTGTGCAGCACAGCGCGGTTGAGCTCTACCAGCGCGCGGTCTTTCCATAGGTTGCGTGGGGATGAGGTGTCCAAGCCGATGCACTTGGCGACGGCAGGCAGGACATTGTAGCGGTCCTCATCCGCAAGGTTTCGGGCTCCAATTTCTGTGCCCATGTACCACCCATTGAAAGGGGCGCAAGGGTACGTGATGCCTCCAATCACCAGCGCCATTTCACTGATGGCGGGAATGGCGTACCATTTGAGGGCCAATTCAGCAAACCCCGGCCACTCGGGATGGGTGAGTTCGACCTCGTGAAGCCATTGGGGACATTTAGTAAAAACATCTTCTGGCGGGTGCTCCTCATCTTCGGTCCAAATGGACCATGGCAGGGGCACAAATGCGTGGCGATTTTCGGGTCGCCATCCTTGATCAAGCATGTGCTGGGTTAGCGCGACAGAGGCAGGATCCCCTTGCACGCTGCCGTCTGACTGTTTGAATCCGGCATAGCGAATCAATTGACCATTTCCGATGCGCACGGGGTCAGGTTCCATCAAACGGCGGGGATGGCGAGGGGCAAAAATGGTGATGAGGCTCTGGATTTGACCGTCGTTCCAAGCCGTTTCCATGTGTTGGCCGAGGGCATGAACGATGTCTTTGTTTTCTTGAGCCGATCGGGCATCGTGG
>Ga0115008_10005370_pt1 | contig 10593 bp, 10 predicted proteins | sample FraStrMetagenome_FD_87164 | JGI IMG/M metagenome (GOLD analysis project Ga0115008, IMG submission 87164) | Marine eukaryotic phytoplankton communities from Arctic Ocean - Fram Strait ARC3M Metagenome | ecosystem: Environmental > Aquatic > Marine > Oceanic | place: Fram Strait | collected...
AAAAATGCTGGAGTACAAACAAGAAGCACTTAATTTATTGAAAGATATTCCTGATTCTGATGCTAAAACAGCTATCATGGGGTTAGTTGATTACACTACCAACAGAAAAAAATAAACTTATGAATTACATAATCCCTGCTCTTCTTGCGCTTATACTTTTCTCATGTAGTGAAGAGGAGTCTGAAAAAAAGGAGGAGACTGTGATCGAATCGAAAGATGATTTGGTAGAAGTGAAAAATGGAATCTTCACGGAATATTACCCGGGAACGGATCTGAAAAAAATTAAGTTTCAAGGACCGCAAGATGAAAAAAAAGAGCGTCATGGTATATGGTACTTCTACAACTTGAATAATGTGCAGGTCTCAATGACTGAGTATAAGCACGGAATAAAAAATGGCGTTACCATGGTCAAGTATGACACTGGTGTCATACGCTATACAGGTGAATACAAAGACGACCAGCAGACTGGAATTTGGAAAATCTATGATTCAGTCGGTGTCTTATTGTATGAAAAAAATTATAGCGATTTGAAATAATGGCTATGATTCCACCACATATCATTGATGATATTCTTCAAACAGCGCGTATTGAGGAAGTGATTGGTGAATTTGTGAATCTCAAGCGAGCTGGCTCTAACCTAAAGGGAATGAGTCCTTTCACTGATGAGAAAACAGCCTCGTTCGTTGTTTCTCCAGCCAAGCAAATTTTCAAATGTTTCTCTTCAGGCCGAGGTGGAAATGTGGTCAGTTTCTTAATGGAAAAGGAGCACTTCACCTACCCAGAAGCACTCAGGTGGCTTGCCGATAAATATGGAATCCAGCTACCTGAAGATAGACCTGCAACACCCGAAGAGTTAGCTGCAATCTCGGAAAGAGAAAGCCTGCACATCATCAATGATTTTGCAAAGGATCATTTCAAAGCAAACATTACTGAGTCTGATGAAGGTAAGAAGATTGGAATGTCTTATTTCGTTGAAAGAGGATTCCGACCAGACATTATTGAAAAGTTTCAATTAGGTTACTGTTTAAATACTGGGAAAGGCTTTTCAGACGCCGCATTAGCTAAAGGCTATAAGCGTGAGTTTATGGAAAAGGTCGGATTGACAAAAGTCAAGGATGATCGTTATTTCGATTTCTTTAGAGGTCGTGTTATGTTCCCTATCCATAGTGTTTCTGGTCGAATTTTAGGTTTTGGAGGACGTACATTATTAGCAGATAAAAAGGTCGCGAAGTATTTTAATTCACCTGAAAGTTTAATCTACAACAAGAGTGAAATACTCTATGGCTTATATTTCTCTAAGGGAGATGTAATAAAATATGATCAATGTTTTCTTTGCGAGGGATATACAGATGTTATCGCTATGTATCAGGCGGGAATACAAAATGTTGTAGCTTCTTCAGGAACGGCTTTAACAAAGGATCAAATACGATTAGTTCGACGTTACACAAAGAACATCACGATACTGTACGATGGCGATGCAGCTGGTATTAAAGCATCCTTCAGAGGAATTGATTTGATTTTGCAAGAAGGAATGAATGTAAAGGTTGTACTCTTCCCTGAAGGTGAGGATCCTGATTCTTATTCCAAATCAGTCGGTACTAGCGAGCTAGAAACTTATCTCAAAGAACATACGCAAGATTTCATCTCATTTAAAGCTGATATCTTACTCAAGGATGATGAGAATGATCCGATTAAACGTGCTGAATTAATCCGCGATATCGTTCAGTCTGTATCGTTAATCCCTGATCAAATTACCCGAAACGTTTACATGCAAACTATTGCTCAGCGTTTTGATATGAGTGAGGAGGTTTTGGCAAATGAACTCATTAAACTTCGACAAAACGCAGCTTCAAAACAACGTTTCACAAAAACAGGGCCTCGTAAAGAAACGCCGACCCAATCGACTTCCGCATCTTCGGACGATCCATATGCACAGGAGCCTAACCCTATGCAGGAAGAGGCCGTTTCGACTCAACCAGAAATAGTTACGGGGTTTGATCATAACGAATATGATTTAATGCGGATCCTAGTCCAGTACGGTCCACTTGGTTTAAATCTTAAACAACGAAATGAACAAGGTGAGGAAGAAGAATTTGAGACGAGCATAACAGAACTCATATGTCATGAACTTGACATTGATGAGCTCGTATTCGATAACCCACTGTTCGCAAAAATGCATCAGATAATAACTGATTCCTTAGCTGAAAAGGTGCTGTTGAAATCGAGTTATTTTCAGAGATTGGAAGATCAAAACATTGTGAAATTTGTTTCAGAAATTGAGATGAATGAGGTTGAGATCAGTCACAATTGGATCACGAAGCATAACATCTACACGAATTCGGAAAAAGATAACTTACATAAGGCGGTGATGGGTTCAATCTTCTCTTTCAAGGTTTCCAAAGTTGAGAAACGAATTGGAGAAATTAGAAATTCGCTAACAAAGAATTCAGCTGATTTAGATGATGAATCACTAATGGATTTACTGTCTGAACAGGTTGCTCTAGAAAAAGTTAAACGGATTATTGCAGAGAAACTCGGCAGAATTGTAATGCGATAACAAATAAGCGTTATCCGCTATTTCAGCAATTTCAAATACATCTGAATAGTATTCTCTAAGCCATAATAGAGAGAGTCTGAGATTAACGCATGACCTATAGACACCTCTAAAAGTCCAGGTATATTTTCTTGAAAGTATTTCAAGTTATCGAGACTTAAATCATGACCGGCATTTATCCCTAACCCAAGTTCTTGTGCCAAAGTAGCCGCTGCAACATAGTCATGAATGGCACTCTCAGCATCTTTTGAGTAATTATCTGCATAAGGTCCTGTGTATAATTCTATTCTGTCTACACCTGACTTTGCCGCATACTCAATGTTCTCAAGATTGGTATCCACAAAAATAGCTGACCTGATGTCATGCTCTTTAAACGTTCCTGCAAGATCTGTCAGTAAAGAAAGATTCGCTTTCGTTTCCCAACCAGCATTCGAAGTAAGAACACCTGGAGGGTCTGGCACCAACGTTGCCTGCTTAGGTTTGATGTCCAGTACCAATTCCATAAATCGTTCATTCGGATATCCCTCAACATTGAACTCTGTACTTACAACACCTTCTAAATCAAGCACATCTTGCCTAGTTATGTGCCGCTCGTCTGGTCGTGGATGAACTGTAATCCCTTCAGCCCCGAACCGTTCACAATCCTTTGCTACTTGAACTACATTTGGATAGTTACCACCCCGAGCATTTCGGAGAGTTGCAATTTTATTTACGTTCACACTTAACTTTGCGCTCATTCGGTACAATTTTTGTGAATACAAACGTAATAACTAAAAGAGTAAAATAGTACTTTAGCGACCGAAATGATAGCAATTGATTTAATAACAGATGAGATTCCGCCGTTGATGCATAGCGATACGGGTGAGAAAGCACTGAACTGGATGGAAGAATTCAAAGTTTCCCATTTACCAGTGCTTAAATCTAGCAATTTTGTAGGTGTAGTATCTGAATCGATTTTACTCGATCAGGCTGACCTCTCATTGACCTTAGACAAGCTATTCCAGCATTTACCGCGACCATTTGCAAATGTTGGAGATCACATATACCAAGTGCTTGCAAGAATTTCCGAGTATCGCCTTAGTCTCATCCCGATTCTGGATAACGACGAAAAATACGTCGGCTGCGCGGGTGTACACCATTTACTAACACTTGTTGCTAACACTGGAAGCATCAAGGAAGTTGGAGGAATACTTGTCGTTGAAATGTCAAAATCTGATTATTCAATGGCTCAAATTGGTCAGATCGTCGAGAGTAATGATGCGAAAATTTTGAGTTCTTACATCATGTCCTCTTCAGATTCTACGAATATTGAGGTAACTCTTAAAATCAACACATTAGAATTGGATCGAATAATTCGTACTTTTGAAAGATATGATTATGTGATCAAGGCTTCTTTTCAAAAAAGCCGATACGGAGAAGAACTCCAATTCAGATACGATGCTTTGATCAATTATTTGAACTTGTAGAAGATGAATGTCGCGGTATATGGCCAAAGGGTAACAAAACAGAATTCGGCCTATTTCATGGAGTTTCTCGGTGTACTTAAGGACTTCGGATGGAATCCTATTATCCAAAAAGATCTCAAGGAAACACTCGTAAAGAAAATTGGTTTATCTGAAAATACAGATGAATTTAGCTCGTATTCTGATTTCACATCTGGAATTGACCTTAGCTTCAGCATTGGAGGAGACGGCACATTCATAAAGAATATTAAATATGTCCGTGATTCCGGTGTACCTGTACTCGGTATCAATACCGGCCGACTAGGATTCTTAGCCAACATAGGCAGAGAACATATCCAAGAAGCCATGGACATGGTGAACAGAAAACAATATGTTCACCAAAAACGATCATTGATTCGTCTTGAAACAGAAGACAATCTTTTTGGCGATGACAATATTGCTTTGAATGAGATCACCCTTCAGAAGCGCGATACATCATCAATGATTACAGTGCACGCTTCCTTAGGAGGGAAATATTTGAATTCTTATTGGGCAGACGGCTTAATCGTCGCAACACCTTCAGGTTCTACAGCATATAGTTTGAGCTGTGGTGGACCAATTATTACTCCTGGCTGTCAGGTTCACATACTAACTCCGATTTCACCTCACAATCTTAACGTACGCCCAATGGTTGTGCCAGATCATATGCCGATTAAACTTTCAGTAGAAGGTCGCAGCAGAAGATACTTAGTAAGTTTGGACGGTCACTCTATGAGTATCAGACAAGGTGAAGAAGTGATCGTACAAAAGGCCGATTACATGATAAATGTGATCAAATTCGAAGAGAACAACTTCCTAGATACTATCCGAAACAAGATGAATTGGGGAATCGACAACCGTAACAGGAAATAGAACTCCATGACTTCAAAAGAAGATAAAATCGAAGCATTCTGGCAATGGTTCGTGAAAAATGAATCAATAATTAAAGATTGCATTGAACTCGACTCTTCGCCAAATCAAGCTTACATCGTAAACCAGCTTAATGAATTGATCCTGGACTTAGGATTATTCACATGGGATATCGGTCTAAATAATTCCAATGAGTGGTTCTTAACCATTTCACCAAACGGAAGTGAAAAATTCTTAAGTATCAGCCAACATATAATGCTTGAAGCGCCTGAATTTTTGAACTGGACGTTTCATGCAAGCAGACCTCCTAAGAATTGGGACCGCACTTTTATAGTTCATTCTTTCGACATGGAAGAAATCGAAATTGATGCATCAGAATGGTTTTTCCATCTACATAATGAGGAACACGATCAGAATTCAATAATTATTGAAGCCAAGGGAATAGAAGAGCTAGATCAAGAAACTGCAAATGAAGCAGCTCATCAATTCTTAGTATCTGAATTAGGTGAGAAAATAACTATGGAAGGATTTTCAAACATTGAAATCTCCGGCAAACTTGAAAGCAAACTTGCCAGAGATAAAAAATCTATTTCAGAGCTAAAGACTCTTTTCTACTAATTTGATTAGTTCTTTACTACTATCATAGTAACTAACAGCCCGCTTTCGTTCGAAATTTTGCACAACTATATTCCTGATCGAAGTGTATTTACATCAACCAAGTTAACAGATTGTGAAAAGACATCACGCAGAAGTAATTCACCTGCCAAGTTATACAACTCAAAGTCTAATTGTCCAACTGCCTCATTCGTAAATTCAATAGTGACTAAATCATTTGTAGGATTCGGATAAACTAGAACCTCATCATCAGATAATTCGACAAGACCAACATCACAAGCGCTTGAACAATGCGTAACAGTTCCGGTAAGCAATACCGCAAATAGTAGTGTTCTTTTCATAGTTAATTGATTATGATGTAAATGTCATCTCAACTTAGACGACAATCCAAATGTCGCGCTCTAAATCCGAGTTACGAATTCTTCTTATTCAAGTCAATAATGTGTTCAATCCCTTTAATATGGACATCCCTTTGTGGGTAAGGAATAACTAATCCTTCTTCTCTCAATTTCTTATAGACCAACCTTCTCAGATCTGACTTCACATTTTCTATCGTGAAGGCCTCTTTTGACCAGAACATCATCTTAAATTCCAATGCAGATTCTCCATAATCGACGAACTGAACTAATGGTCTAGGAGATTTTGATATTCTCAGATCATGAGTCATAGCTTCTTTCAAGCAAACAAAGACCTTCTCAACATCGGATCCATAGGCGAGTGAAATAGTTACGGTGAATCGAACCTGTTCGTACTCATGGGTCCAGTTAACTACTTTTTCACCAACAAACTTAGAATTCGGTACAATAATAATTACATCATCGCGGGTCATAACCTCAGTACTCCTGAAGTTAATCTCCATTACCTTTCCGATCACACCATCCGCCTCGATGACATCTCCAATTTTAATGGAACCCTCAAAAAGCAAGAATAAGCCCGAAACAAGATCTTTGAATATGTTTTGAAGTCCTAATCCTAAACCAACTAATAGAGCCGTGGAACCCACTAGAAGTCCAGTAATGTTGATTCCCAGTACTTTTAAAGCAACAAATATGGATACAGTCCATCCAATAAACTTAAAAAGATAGAAGACCGTCATTCGTCGCTTCTTGCTGACTTTATCGGCAATAAAATTTGGTCGTACAATCATGTAGCGAAGAATCACCACACCCAACCAAGTCGCCACAAGAACAAGTAGTGCAAGCAGGAGTTGATCCATATAAATGACCTTTCCGCCAATTATCTCAAATTTTGTATGCACAAACTCCTTCCACGACATATAACAAATATCGCAATATTCATTGATTTTGACCCTGTTAAAGCCTAATTTTCGAAGAACTGCACACGTTAACTTTTAAGGGATTGTTGATGTCATCGCTTCATCATCAAGGATCAAAGAACGATTCTGCTACTGTTAATAATCGTGAATGAATGCCATTCAGGTTCCATTCGGCAAGACTTTTGCATTTACGTCTAGGAAGAAAAGCTTATTTTAGCATTTCAAAAAAAGACATAAATATGATTCGAATACTTTTTACGCTTCTATCGGTAATGTTAATTAGCGGTATAGCACTTGCAGAACCAGCTGGAAAAGATAAAGGCAAAAAGCCTAAGAAACCAAAATTAGAAAATGGGATCTATGTCATGTTCAAGACAACAAAAGGGAAAATCATTTGTAAACTAGAGCATGAGAAAACACCACTAACAGTTGCTAACTTCGTTGGGCTAGCTGAGGGTGATTTCACAGTTGATACTGTAGAATATACTGAGCCTTTCTACAATGGTTTAACTTTCCACCGTGTAATGGCTAATTTCATGATCCAAGGTGGTGATCCATTAGGAAATGGTACTGGAGGCCCACGTCATCCAAAATTTGCTGATGAATTTGATCCGAGTTTAACTCACAGCGGACCTGGTATCTTATCAATGGCTAACTCAGGTGAAGCAACAAATGGAAGTCAATTCTTCATCACGCACGTCGCTACGCCATGGTTAGACAATAAACATAGTGTTTTCGGACATGTAGTTTGGGGCCAAGATATTGTAAATGCGATAGAGCAGGGCGACATCATGTCAAAGGTGAAAATCATTCGTAAAGGAAAAGCAGCTAAAAGCTGGAACGCAAGTGAAGTTTTCGAGGCTACACTTAAGTCGGCTCATGAAAAAATGATTGCAGACAGAATGGAGCGCATCAAAGCGCTAGAGGCTTCTGGTGATCTTGCAGGAACGAAAAGAGAATGTCAAGCACTTCTGCAGTTAACACCTGGAAATTCAGATTTGAAAGATAAAATCAAATGGGTGAATGATCAAATGATGATTAAGAATAAAGAAAATGAAGCATATGCTGCAGAAGTAGGTAAAATGAAACCTGAGGCATTTAACAAATTCATGTATGCTGAGATTTTAAAATATCATCCAAACGCAGTACAGTCTGAATCTGGGCTGGTTTACATCATCTATGATGAAGGTAAAGGAGCTAAACCTGAGAAAGGAAGTAAAATGTCAGTTCACTATACTGGAACATTCAGAAGAGGTGGAGACAAATTTGATTCATCTAAAGATCGTGGACAACCAATGGATTTCGCTTACAAAGTGAACAGAATGGTTCCTGGATTTGAGGAAGGACTCGGCCTTGTTGCTAAAGGTGGTAAACTGAAAATATTCATTCCTTATCACGCTGCATACGGTCCTCAAGGAAGAGGCCCAATTCCAGCATATTCTGATTTAGTATTCGACCTTGAAATATTAGACGTGCAACCACCAGCTGATCACGATCCAAATGATGGACATGATCATTCTGGTCATGATCACTAATAAATAGGACTTTAAAAGAAGGCGTTGAGGAATCAACGCCTTCTTTTTTTGATTAACATTTATTAAACAATAACAGCTCTAACGCAACGTTTTTAGAGTAAACACATCACTATCGTCGCATCAAAAAACAAAAGATTATTAGGCATCCTCTTCACGGCGGCACTTTTACTTACCATTCCATTAATTGCAATTCAGTTCACTGATGAAGTTAATCGGAAGACAAACGATTTCTTAATTGCCGCAGTTCTACTGTTATCAACTGGCCTCCTAATTGAATTTATTCTTCGAACCCTCAAGAATAACAAGACCAAAATCTTTCTTACAGTAGGAGCAATAATTATCCTTGCACTAATTTGGATTCAATTAGCGGTAGGCATTTTCTAGAAGAGTTGTGATTTATCTCGGAGGACAAGAAGTCGGTTTACCCAACGTAAAGGTTAGTGACGCTCCTGTGAAGAAGTACCAATCCTTTGTGGCAGAATTTCCTCTTTGCCCAAAACGAGAATCCGATCTATTTGAAAGTTCAGCGGCGATAGGGCCATTTTCAGCGAGTAGAACATCATAGTCAGAATAACTACCTGCCTTAACATCATCTATGTAATCTGTGAAGGTTTTGCGAACTCCAAACTCCATCCCAAGGCAAGCGCGACTTCCTAATGAAACTCGTCCTCCAAAGCCAAATGGTATTGCTACCTGGAATAGGCCATACTTGCTCTTATTATTCAAAGACGTTCCCTGTCCTTCTGTTCCAAGCGGCTGAAGAGCTATATCTCCACCTTCATATTCCGTTTTGGGGTTTATTCTGAATACGGCTACTTCCGCAAACAAAAACATCGTGCCTTTATATCGTTTATGACCTACTTGAAAAGGAAAATAATTGAACTCGACTCCATTCGCGAATTCCCAAATATGTGATTTAAAACTCAACCCACGATCCTGCTGCTGTTCTGATTTGGCATCAGCATCATCAGATTTCACTCGCATATAACTGAATGTAGATCGAAATGCTGCTCTCGAATGTATATTGAACCTATACATTATACCTCCAGCTAATTGGGTGTTTTTAAAATGTCCAAATCGATTTAAATCTCCGATATAGTAAGAACCACCAACCAACACTCCTAATTCGGAACGCGATTTTTTAGTCTGTCTTTGGGCAAAGAGACCGGCAGGCAAACAAACAAGTATAAATATTACAAGAATTCGTGTCATTACTGTTATTAGAACGCGAAGATATTAAGAAAATTGTAGGAAAACCAAGGCAGATAAATAATTTTAATCTACCTAAATCACATCCATTAAATTTTAGAATGATGGGCAAGAGACGGTTCTATATCTCTGTACAACAATATTCGAATGTTTCGGGTATGTTACTGTATAACCAATATGCAGAATGCCAGCAGCAAGACTGCAAAGAATAGAAGTTGCTTTCTCATGTGTGTAGTTTTTCTTTTGATACAGTTTAATGGCAAAATTGTTCAATGTGTATATTTTAACAATAAATTATATTTACCCGTTGTTTGTTTAAATAAACATATTACTTTTGCCGATTCAAAATATTGTTATGTCGTCATCAATTCTTTTAGAAGCAGCTAATCAGTTTGGAACACCAACTTACTTCTACGATCTTAATGTAACCATGAACCAGTACAGAAAGTTATACAACGCCTTTAAACCTCTTGAGGTACAGCTTCATTATGCGCTAAAAGCCCTGAACAACATCAACATTCTAAGAGTTCTTAAATCAGAGGGGGCGGGACTTGATGCGGTTTCCATTGAAGAAATCCATTTGGGATTAAGAGCGGGATACGCTCCGGAGAAAATAATGTATACACCGAATTGCGTTTCATTTTCTGAAATTCAAGAAGCTGTAGAACTTGGAGTGCATATCAATCTTGATAACTTGAGCATGCTCGAAAAATTCGGCAATGAATATGGCAGCCGTGTCCCTGTCTGCATTCGTGTGAACCCTCACATAATGGCTGGTGGAAATGCAAATATCTCTGTCGGGCATATCGATTCAAAATTTGGAATTTCGATTCACCAATTAAGACATGTCTGCAGAATTGTTGAGAACTACGGCATGAATATAATCGGCCTTCACATGCATACCGGGAGTGATATAATTGATCCTGATGTCTTTTTGCGAGGCGCTGATCTTCTTTACCATGCCGCAGAGCAATTTCCGGATCTCAAATTCATGGATTTTGGGAGCGGATTTAAAGTTGCGTATCAAGAAGGAGAAATAGTGACTGACATTGA
>Ga0115008_10005371_pt1 | contig 10593 bp, 8 predicted proteins | sample FraStrMetagenome_FD_87164 | JGI IMG/M metagenome (GOLD analysis project Ga0115008, IMG submission 87164) | Marine eukaryotic phytoplankton communities from Arctic Ocean - Fram Strait ARC3M Metagenome | ecosystem: Environmental > Aquatic > Marine > Oceanic | place: Fram Strait | collected 2012-06-18
ACTTTCCTCCTGCAAAACTTTTAAAAGGATATCCCTCATATTTACCGTCTTGATTTATTAGATATTTTTTGTTAAAAACTCCTGCCTTTAAAAAAAAATGTCCTGAGTTTTTTAAAAGTTCACTGGAAATCATAAATTGATCTAACATGTCCCATTTTCCTCTGTAGTTATAACTTCCAAACCCTTTTTTATATAATTTTTCGGTTGGATTAAAAAGCTCATTACTATTGATTTTTGATTTGTTTGCAACAGTTTTTAAAATAGGCTTGATACTCTTGTCTGTTGGGTTATCATTAAAGTCACCCATATTTATAATTTTAGCTTTTGAATCTGTAGCTAAAATAGAATCTATTATTTTTTTATTCAATTGACTAGCTAGAATTCTTCCCTTTTCACTTCTCATTCTGCCTCCAGATCTTGAAGGCCAATGGTTAACAATAAAATGAATCAATTCTTTGTCTAAATATCCAGAAACTAACAGATGATCTCTTGTAAAATCAGTTTCTCCATTCTCTCTTTTTAAGTAAAGCGAGTATGCTTTTGTGAAAATAGGCGTGAATCTATTCGTATTAAAAAGTAAACCTACGTCAACTCCTCTTTCATCAGGGGAATCAAAATGAACAATACCATAACCTTGATTTTTTAATTCTTTGTTATTAATTAAATCTATTAGCACCTTTTTGTTTTCAACTTCACAAAGACCAATTATTGAAGGAGAAGTACCTACTATATCTTTTCCAATTTCTGATATTACTCTTGCTATATTTTTTGACTTTTTAAGATAAATATCTTCTGTCCATTTGTCCCTTCCATTAGGCGTTCTGTCATCATCAAAAGTTTTGGGGTCGTCTAATGTGTCAAACAGATTTTCAACATTATAGAATGCTATTGTATTTACACTATATTTTTTTGACGGATCTAACTGAGCCCAACACAGAATAGGGATTAAGGCAATTAAGACTGAAATTGATCTAAACATGTATTTTATTTTGTATTTAAAATTACAAACATTTTAATTGATAAATTTCATATTTTTTAAATAAACTATCTATAATTTTGAATTTATTAGTTGTAATAAAGCGTTTGTTAATGTATGAAAGATGCAAATAAAAAATTGTTTGTGTTAATTTTTTCATTTTGTACTTTATAAGTAGTTTTGAACCAAATTTTATATAAATGAAAAATACGCTTGTTAAAATTGTAAGAATTGGGTTAAGAGTACATTCTTTATTTCATTTATTAGAATTTATTTCTGCATTGTATGAAGAGGCATATATTACAGCAACAATTGCATTTATTGCTATGCTTTTAGAGCTTTTAGCAAGTTTTTTAATTCCTAAAGAACACATACATCTTAAGCCATTAATTTCTGACGTTCACGAGTCTTGCGACAAGGAATAAACATACTAAAAGGTATGTTTAAATTTTTTTGTTAAATTTGAAGTTACAATCAAAACTTTAAAAATATTTTTATGAAAAAAATTAATTTATTAATTACACTTTTATTTTCTGTAATTACGTATTCACAGATGATCACATACACATCTGTAAGATTAGATGATGGGCAAAATGATGCATATGTTGATGTAGAAAAATTTTGGTCAAAAATTCATGAGCAAGCTATTAACGACGATTTAGAAACAGGTTGGATGATTTGGAAAGTTATCCCTGTAGAAGGCGATGAGAATGCTGCAAATCAACCTGATTTTTTAATTATGAATTTTTACAAGGATTCAGTTCAAATGAATAATAATGTTGATTTTTATAAATTAGGAAGAAGCGTTTACAATAAATTATCAAAGAAAAAATTTGATAAAATATGGGAAGAAGGTCCTTACGGAACAAGAAATTTTTATCAACTTGAAAGATTAGATAATACAACATGGCTTTTTGGAGATCTTGAAATTGGCACAATGCTTAGTCTAAATGCATTTAAACAAATTGATGAAACTTACGAGCAATATGAGATGGAATTTTATAAGAAATGGCATAACAAAGGTATCTTAAACGGTTCTAGAAAGTGGTGGGAGTTTAACAGAGTATTGTCTAGTAGTGATAATGGAAATAAAGAAATTACTCATGTTACACTTGATATGATGGGTAAAGAAATCCCTGAAGAGGAGGCGGAAAAGGCTTGGGGCACTCCAACTTTTAGTGATAGAATGATGTGGAATAATGGATCAAAAACTAGAGAAATGATTAACCAGGTTAATCTTAAATTAGTAATGTACAGATTTAAATAATATATATAATTTAAAATTTTTAAACACAAAAAAAGCCTGCTTGTTAAACAAGCAGGCTTTTTAATTTTTGGTTAATAATCAATGATTATTTTCCTTTTACAAATGGTAATCCAGTTTTTGGACTCTCAACAACTTGCTTTCCAGCAGGTAAGTCACATGATTCTGCTCTTTCATCTTTTGAAAAATAATAAATAGTTTGGTTTCTACCACCTTTTAATTCTACATCTTTAGAATTTAAAAAGTAACTTTTTCCTTTAGTGTTTGTGTGTTTGTATCCCATTGTATCGTTTTTAAGTTAAACATTAATTTATACTAATCTATAAAAAAATATTCTTATCTGGAATAAATTTTTCTACTCTGGAAAATAAATTTGTTAATTACTTTTTTTTACTTATTTATTTTGTTTTTTTCTTAGCGAAAAATTTAATGAATAACACACAATAACAATTTTACACAAACAGCTGTAAACCAGTATTTTATAATTAAATCTATTGTTCATTATTAAATATTAATTTTTTATTATTTATAGAGGAGTTCAGGGAAAGAAAAATCATCACTTTTTTAAAAACTGTTGACAACTATTAGTTTTAATTATATATTTTTGAGGATAATTTGGTAAAAACCAGTCTATTTAATCTTAAATCTTATGTTTTTTAAGTCTTACATATCTCATCTTATTTCAATATTATTTATGGTTATTTCATTAAGTTCTTTTTCTCAAGAGTATTCTGAAAAGAATATAATTAATGTTGCTAATTCTATTATTAATGACTCTAATTCGTGTGTTTTTATCACTCTAGATTCTAATAATAATCCAACATCTAGGCTAATGGATCCTTACATTTATAACAATGATTTTGAAATTTATTTAGTTACAAACCCTAATTCTAGAAAGGTGTCTCACATAATTGATGATAACCGTATTACTTTAAGCTTCACCTCAAAAGACGGAGAAAGCTATGTCTCAATTAACGGAACAGCTAAGCTTATAAATGATTTAGACCTTAAAAAAAAGTTTTGGAAAAAAGACTGGACACCTTACTATAATAACTTAGATAAAGATTGCATTCTTATAAGAATCACACCTAAATCATTGGAATTAGTTAGCTCATCAAATATTGTTTTAAGTGATCCATTCACATGGAAGCCTGCAACAATAATTTTTTAGACTTAATCTTTTAATTCTATTTCAATAATAGTATCTATATCATTCATTTGGTCCCTATCCAAATTAATTGTTAAAACAGATTTTTTAAATTTAAAATCAACTTTTAAATTACTATTGTAATATGTAACTTTTTTGATTTTTTCGTTTAAATCATCAATTACTAATTGATTTTTTTTAAAATCTAATATGTGAAGAAAAATTTTATTTCCTTTTATTGTAGATACTAATTCATCCGTTGGGTTTAGTGGTCCTTTTCTAGTGCCATAAATAGTTTCTCCATTTTCACCAACCCATTCTCCAATTTTTTTTAATGATTTTATATGTTCTTCTTGAATTTCTCCATTAGGCATTGGACCAACATTCAAAAGAAGATTACTTCCATATCCCGCTGCTTTAATTAAATATTGAATTAATTCTTTTTTAGATTTATGTTTTCGATCTTTCAAATTAAAACCCCAAGAACCGTTAATTGTTTCACACACTTCTAATGGAAGTGTACCAATATCTTTTTCTGAAGTTGCAAAATCTTTTGTTCCTTTTCCCGGTAAATCTTTTTCAAACATCTGAAAATCCTCCCCCTCATTTGGAGCTAAATGATGATTGCTTCCAATTAGTGCTTTTGGTTGAAGTTCATGAATTAAATCGTAGACTTCTTTTAATTTGAAATCAACTTTTATTTTTCCAAACCTTTTTCCATCCCATTCATGTTGGTCCCATTGCCCATCAAACCAAATTCCTCCAATCTCACCATAATTAGTCAAGAGTTCGGTAAGTTGAGATTTCATAAATTCAATATAATCTTCCCATTTTCCTTCTTTTCTTCCTTCAATTCCATTTCCTGTTCTTCCTCTTGGAAAATAATCATCCCTGTTCCAGTCAAGTTGAGAATAGTAAAAGAATAGCTTAATGTTATGTTTTCTACATGCTTCAGCTAGCATCTTTAAAATATCTTTTCCATAGGGCGTCTTTTTTACAATATTATAATCAGATGCCTTTGAATCAAACATTGAAAACCCATCATGATGCCTACTGGTTATGGTAATGTATTTCATACCAGCATTTTTTGCCATTAACACCCATTTTTCTGCATCATATTTTGTAGGATTAAAAAACTTAGGTAGTTTTTCGTATTCGCTAATTGAGATATTCTGATTATTCATCACCCATTCTCCATCTCCAAGTACACTATAGACACCCCAATGAATAAAAAGTCCAAATTTCGCATCTTGGAACCATTTTCTAGCCTCTAAATTTTCTTTTGAGGGTTTGTACTGGGCATTGTTAACATGCCTGTAAAAACTATAATAATTAATAAATATTTTTTCATGATAGAACAGTTAATTGTATATTTAATTTAATATGAAAATACTAAAATGGTTTTTGTTTGTGATTTTTTCTATACTCTCACTTATAAGTATAGTTGTAGTTTATTTAATGTACAACAATTTATCATTTATTGATTATCCTTATGTTATATCGGCAATTGTTTCTGCTTTAGCAGCATTAATGGCCTTCAGATATAAATTAAAATAATTTCAGTAAATAACCTTTTGTATTTCTTTCCATGTAACTAACTTGATATTATTCTTTTTAATTGCCTGTTTGAAGTTTTCACTTGAAACTACATTCATATCTAAGTTTCTCCATTTTGATCCATAATTAGGATGCTCAACGGTGATTTGTTGCATCTCCTCATTGTCATAACCTAGATGAACTATTATTTCATTAAGTCCTGGTTTTAAATTTTCAATTATGTTTAGATAATAAGCGTCCCAATTTTTGAATTCTAAATTTGGCAGAGCCATATACATGTTTTCAACTACCACTACATTTTTAGGCTTAGGAAAATTTTTGTCAAAGTGCACAGCGACCTCCTTGGGAACAAAAACTGGAAGTTGATTTTCTTCTCCAACATCTAAATAAGTCTTGAAAATACTTTGATCAAAAAATAAAGCTCCTTCATGACTGTCAATATGAGTTGGTTTAATACCAATTGAATATGCTAAATCAATTTGAGCTTGTAGTTCTTTTTTTACATCATTAGGCTTTGCGTTTAAGGTAAATTTTCTTTTATTTTCATGAAGATTACCTTCTTTATCTAACATTGAAGTAATTAGATTTGACTTTGTCACCCCATCCCATTTATAATCTCTCCACTCGCTTGTTACTGTTAAATGGAGCCCTAAATCAATATCTGGATTATTAATAGCGAAGTCTCCAACATCATCAATAAAATCACAAGTCATCATAACGCTGCCAGAATTAACTAATCCTTGCTTTAGAGCTTTAAAACTTGCTTGATTTACAGAACTAGAAAGCCCAATATCGTCAGCATGTAGAATTAGTAATTTATCTGTTTTTAAGTAACCTAATTTTTCAGCTAAATTTTCATATTGCTTATAATTGGTCTTACCTAATATAAATTTGTAGGCAACTTTTGGATTATAAATTGGTATCTCGTTTAATTCAAAATATATAAAAACTGTAAGAGAAAATCCTAGTACTGCAAATATGCCCCATTTAATAATTTTTAGTATATATTTTAATAATTTCAAAATACTTAATCTTTTGTTCCAGGTAAGTTCATAGGTGTGATTTGTTTCCAATTAAATTCAGCTTTTATTTGTTTTGGGTATATTTCGTCCAAATTATTTGCATTATATAACCTTCCATCTTTCATGACCATATTAATTGAATTACTATGTCTTATATTTTCTAAAGGATTTTTATCGAGAATAACTAAATCTGCTAATTTCCCTTTTTCAATACTTCCTAAGTCTTTCTCAAGTCCTATAGCTTCTGCACCTATAATTGTAGCAACCCTTAGTGCATCGTGTAAATCAAGACCACCTGCTTGCATACTCCAAAGTTCCCAATGATATCCAAGTCCTTGAAGTTGCCCATGAGAACCAACTCCAACTATTCCGCCCCTTTCAACTAAATCCTTTATGAATTTCCCCTGTTCTTCAAAAACATACTCATCTTTATGAAACCAACCATCATTTCTTCTTCTTGATTTTGCATCTAAATGAGCTTTTGGGGTGAAATAATTTAACTTAGCGTCTCCTTGTACATCTTCTGTTGCATAAAAGTAGTTTTCAGCCCAAGGGCCACCATATGAAACTAATAAAGTCGGGGTATATGCCATTTTTGATTTGGCCATTACTTCAACTAAATCATCATATACTGGATATATAGGAATATTGTGTTCTTGACCAGGATATCCATCTAACATTTGATTAATATTTAATTTAAGATGTAATGCACCCTCTGTTGTTGGCATAAGTTTTTGTTCTTTAGCAGCCATTAAAATCCATTGTCTATGTTTTCGATTTCCTGTTCTATACATTTTAATGGTTTTTGTATTGTAGTATTTAGAATACTGCATAAGAACATCTTTTGTTTGATCTAAACTTTTTAAATTATAACCCCAATAACCAACTCCAGGGCCAGTTGAGTAAATTCTAGGTCCGTGCATTAGACCAGCATCTACCATGTCGCCGTAAGATAATATATCTGTTGTTCCGGTTTGTGGATCTCTTACTGTGGTGACTCCATATGCTAAATTAGCTGCAAATGACCATGTTTCAGCTTTATGGACATTTCTTGAAACTCTTACATGGGCATGAGTATCAACAAAACCTGGCACTATTGTTTTTCCACTTAAATCGATAGTTTTAACATTATCCCGTTCAGATTTTTCCAACTGGATTTTATCATTTTCTCCAACTTCGACAATTCTATTATCTTTTATTAAAATTTCACCATTTTCAATAATTTCCTTGCCCTTCATGGTTATTATTCTAGCATTTTTTAAAAGAACTAAACCTTCAACTTTATTTTTGGTTATATAAGTTTTAATTTCAATTTCAGCTGCTTGGTAAGATTCTACTTTATCTTTTTTGTCTGTTTTTGATTCTTTTTTATCGTTTAGAATTTTTTGTTCATCTGCTTTTGCAATAGGAATGTTATAATTAAATAGTGATTTTCCAAGTGAAAAATAGACATTATCACCATTAGTTCCCCAAGAAGCAAATTCACCTCCAAACTTTGTTAACTTTCTAGCTGGAAAACTTGAATTTTTTAAATTAGAAACGTTAATGGACAAATCTTTTAATCCAGAGTAAGGAATGGTAACAACATATACATCATTATTTATAACAGCTAAAGCTTCATCTTTTTTAGGAGATTTTATAATGTATGTTGCAGACGATGGCGGGGATTTTCTTCCAGGAGTTCCATAAACTGATATTCCAGTAACTTTTAAAATCTTTTTTTCATCTGTTCCATCCCATCTTATTGAACTTAGACCATTACTTCTACTAGATAAAAATATTCTTTCAGAAGTTTTTATAAAATGAGGGTTTGACCTCCCTTTAGTTTTATCAATAAAATTATTTAACCCTCCTTTTGAAGAAATCCACATTAATTTTGAATCTACACCCAAAGAGCCATAATTATCAAAATCATTTCCATTAGCCTTTACAAATACTATTCTATCTCCAATGTTGTTCCAAACAGGATAAGAATAAACACCATTTTCATTTGTAAGTTTTTGAACTTTATTTTTACTATTTAAGGACGCCTTATAAATCGCTCCCCCATCTTTTTCATCCCATGTAACAAATGCAATTTCATCTCCTTTAGGACTCCATACTGGCATGCCTTCTCCTAAGTTTAATGCGGTTAACCTTTTAGGCTCACCATGTGGAAGATTTTTTATATAAATCTTACTAAACGAAGTATAAGCTAATTTTGATCCATCAGGCGAAACTTTTGGATTTCTAATTTGATTAGAAAGTATTTTATCAGTATCAACTATTGGATAATTAAATTTTAACTGTGGGCCTAAATCAATTTCTTCATTAACTTCAAAAGGAATATTTATAGCATCTCCACCCTGAATTGGAAGTTTATTTATTTTTCCACCATAGGATGCAATTAAAAATTTACTGTCAGGAGTAAAACTCATTACAGGAATTGATCCTAAAGTGTTTTGAGATTCAATATCATCTTTTTGGATTGGATAGGCTAACCATTTTTCATTACCAGAATTTAAGTCTCGAGCTATTAAACCAGTTTTGTCATTCCACCTAGATCCATAAACTAACCAATTTCCATCGTTGGATAAGGTCGGTGAAAATGCAGAACCGTAACGACTAACAATATTTTCTATAGTCCCAGTGTCTCTATCGTATCTTGCTACAGACATTTGAGGAAACTTAGCATTATATTGCCATGCTCCAGACTTTCTGGCAAACCATATGTACCTGTCATTTCTTCCAACTGCCACATCACTTACTTTTAAATTAGCCGGTTTTTTTATTAATTCAACTCCTTTACCACCAGACTTATGATTTAAATATAATTTAGAATTTCTACCACCTTTTGCACTTATAATATATTCACCATCATTAGTCCACTCTGCAGTTTCCATAAACAAATCATCTCCTTTAGTAACTTGAATTGAGTCCCCAGTTTCTAAATCTAGTATCCAAGCATTTGGACCTCCTGATCTATCAGAAACTATTAAAAGATTTTTTCCATCAGGTGAAAATTTTGGATGAGCATCAAACGCTAACCCTTTTGTAATTCTTTTAGCTTTACCACCTTGAATAGGAAGGGTATAAATATCTCCTAATAAATCAAAGGCTATAGTATTTCCATCTGGGCTTACATCAAGAGACATCCAAGTTCCTTCATCAGTATTTATAGTAATTTTTCTTTCTGGTTTTAATGGAAGTAAAGCTTTTTTCTTTTTAGATTTTATAGTGTCTTTTTTTTCAGTTTTAACTTTATTATCAGGATTTTGAGAAATTAAAGAATGATTAGAAAAAAAAGTAAATATTAGAATTATAATAATATGTTTTTTCATTTTAATAGAAGTTTAAGTAAAACTGAAGATATAAAAATAAATCCATAACTGATATCCTATAGTTTTAGTTGAAATCTAGCATTAATATTGTTTATATTTACAAAAAAAATAGTTAAGGTTTAATGAAGATTTATTTTAAAAATTTAATTTTTTTATTTTCTTTTTTTCTTTCCAGTTCTATTCAAAGTCAGGAGGGTCTTCCTATATATACAGATTATCTAACCGAAAACTACTATTTATTACATCCCTCAATGGCGGGAGTTAATTTAGAGGGTATTAAAATTAGAATGACCTCTAGGAAACATTGGTTAGATCAAGTTAACGCTCCAAATCTTCAAACTTTTTCAGCTGATGCTAGATTAAATGACAGAAGTGGTGTTGGAATGATAATTTTTAAAGATGAAAATGGCTATAATTCACAAACAGGAGTTTCAGTTACGTATGCTCATCATATAAATTTTAATGATAATAGAGCAAGAATGAATCAACCCAATTTATTTAACTATGGTTCAATAAATCAGTTATCTTTTGGGATCAGCATTGGTGGTGTACAAAATTCTTTAGATCAAACTTTATTTGATCAGTATGATGTTTTTGGACAACAAGATCCATTAATAAGCAATATAAATCAAAGCTCAGGCTATTTCAATATGGATGTTGGAGCTTCGTATGTAAATTTTAATTATTTTGCCCATTTAACTTTAAAAAATGTTTTGTTTTCACCATCTAATATTTACGGTGATCAAGTGTATGATTTTTCTAGAAATTATACTAGTTTTATTAAATATGTAGCTTCTTTTGGGTACTTATTTTTTACTGAATCTCCCTTTTCGTTTGAACCTTCATTTCTTTTTCATGGTTCAAAATTAACAAGTGAAAAAGCAATAGATTTAAACTTCAAATCTTATTATAATCTTAACATGGGTTATTTATGGTTGGGACTTTCTTACAGACAGAGTTTTGATGGTGCTAATTATTTAAATGGAGATAAATTAAAAAAACAAACGTACCAATTAATCACACCAATTTTTGGAATTAATTATAAGGATTTCGTTTTTTCATACAATTACTCTTACCAACAAGGAAATATTATTTTAGGAACTGGTGGATTTCATCAAGTTACTCTTGGATATAATATTGATTTATTCAATTAATTATTCCCTCTTACTAGGCTAAAGTGTCCTTTAAATTCTCTTCCGTCTTCAAGATAAGTTCTAAACCAGTAGTCAGTTGCTGGCATTGGTTTTCCAAGATAAGTTCCGTCCCATCCATTAGTTAAAGGATCTAATTCTTTTAAGAGTTTACCA
>Ga0115008_10005373_pt1 | contig 10591 bp, 11 predicted proteins | sample FraStrMetagenome_FD_87164 | JGI IMG/M metagenome (GOLD analysis project Ga0115008, IMG submission 87164) | Marine eukaryotic phytoplankton communities from Arctic Ocean - Fram Strait ARC3M Metagenome | ecosystem: Environmental > Aquatic > Marine > Oceanic | place: Fram Strait | collected...
AGGAGTCACACAGTCCACCTGTGTGATGCACGCCCTGCGAGCGGGGCGGGGTGCGCACTGTCCCTCTGTGTTCGTGTGCGTCGCCCATCTCTCCCTGGAGATGACTGCTCTATTTATTTATTTTGGTCGTCGTCCTCCCCCGTGCCCAGCTTTTTCTCCCCCACCCAGCGCGCTGCTCACCGAGGGCGAGGCGTCAAACCTGCCGCATTCAGATGGTGGTCCCAGCAGAAATGGCTCCGTGCGCAGGGCTCACCATGGCTTCAGACGAATGACTGGTCGAACTGTAACGACTCTTTCGCTCCGCGCGAAAGGCACCATGGTGGAGTCCAAGCAAGTGCCAGTGCCGCCGCCCGCATGGGGCATTGGCGACCGCCCCACCACTTTGCAAACGTACATGGTGCTGCCCGTCTACTCCCCAACCTCCGCGGAGGCGGTGTGCGTCAAGACAGACAGCGCTGCCCGTTCTGCAGAGGGGCAGGTGCGGGCAAGCCTCGTCACTACACACGCCCGCCGCAAGAACCAGCGGCGGCCGGGCAACGGGTTCGTGTCGTACGCGGTGCCCAAATCGACGCGTGACTTCCGTACGGCGCGCCTCGCCCTCGCTCTAATTCCTCCACCTCTTGAACGGCGCGCCACGTCCCGCCCTTCTCCTCATCCTCTGACAGGTGGACGACCTGCAACTCGACCCTGATAGCCTCGAGGTCGGCCGCAAGCCGTCGGAGGCGCCCCCGTGTGCGTCGTTCGTGGAGCCGTCGGGCGAACCGCCGCCAAAGTCCAAGGTGGAGGGTAAGACGCCCGCCTTGCCTCTCATGTCGGGAAAGGTGTGCCGCGGGCACGTGGCCCAGTTTGCCTATCAATACTACAAGGTGGTGGTGCCCACAAAGAGCATGACGCTCAATGTGACGGTCGAGGCGCTGAGCGGCGACCCCGATATCTTTGTATGCAACCGCAACACCAACCCCAACCAGAAGCACCACACGTGGAGCTCCGCCGGCATGGGGTCGGACGAGGTGTACCTCGAGCCCGGCGACGCCAACTTTTATCCGGGTGCCTTCTACATTGGCATCTACGGCGCGTACGACACGGAATACAACGTGCTTGCCGAAATTGAGAGGCAGGAGGTCGTTGTGCGCCACCCCACTCCCGTCGGCGTGCGCGACGGCATGAGCGCGATGAAGAGCGAGATTAGTGCTGCAGACGCGCGCCGCCGGAGTGTCAAGTGGGGCTCCGCCTTCCTCCAGGAGCTGAAGCGACCGAGGAGTCCGCGCACCAGCACGCCCCGCGGAGCTCCGGCCACCGCTGCCAGTGCAAGCGTAGCGCCGCTCCAAGCGGCCGATGAACGTAAGGTGGGCGGGGCTGGCGAGGCGAAGCCGGATGTTGGTGCCGAGGCGCCTGCTCCGGCGACGCCAGCCGGACTAGGCTGCGAGGTATCCGCGCTCCCGGCCTCGCCTCGTCGACCCCGCTTTGGTGCCGCGCCGTCATCTCCGCGAGCCAGGCCGCCGTCTCCGCGAGCCACGCTGAACTCGCCGCGAGCCTCGCCACCCTCGCCACGGGCCTCGTGGCCGCGGCCAGTGCCGCACCCCGTGCAAGCGCCTGCGGCCGCGTGCGACGGCAGCGCTGCAGGCGCGTGCTCGCTCAGCGTCGGGAGCCCCGGACGCGACAAGAGCGAGGAGCGTTGCGACTCGCCGCGCTCAACCATCACCATGTCGACGCTCGCTCTCGCCGGCGGCGCCGTCCTGCCGCGGGCAGCGGAGGAGCTCCCCGGCCCGGCGGAGCCAGGCAGGCTCGTGCCCCCTAGCTGCTCCAGCCCCTCGCCGCGGGTGGCAGAGGAGGAGGCCGCGACCCGACTCGCGGACGTGTGCTTCGAGCAGACAGCGAGCCCACGGACGGGCAGCAGCGCGCTGCTTGTCTCCGCCTCCTCCAAGAACCAGCTGCTCGAGGACACGGTGGTTGCATCGACGCCGCGGAGGCTCGGCGGTGCGGCGGCTGCCGAGTCGCCGCCCGACTCGCCACGCGAGTCGCCGAGGGACACTTTTGACGAGGCCGAGCGCCGCAGGCTGGCCGAGCTGATCCGGCCGCAGCAGCCGCCGGTGGTTGAACGCAAGCCTGGTGAGCGACCATCCCTTGATGTTGGGTCGCTCTAATTCCGGACTTCTCCCCTCCCATTCTACCCGATGCAACCTAGGCGAGTGGGAGGATGCGCTGCGCGCGTCCACGCTGGTGCCGTCCAAGCTGCGCGCAGAGCGAATCGCGGCGGAGGCGGCCGCCTCCACCGCCGCCCGCCGCCTCTCCACGTCGATGCGGCGGCGTCGGGCGTCGCCTCGGACCGAGGGTGGCGCGAGGCAGAGCGTGGCTGAGATTGTCGAGTCGGCCGTGGCGGCGGCGCGCGGCAAGGAGCTCGTGGCCGAAATTCTTCGCAAGGGTGGCGTGGCGGCGTCGACTACCCAGTCCGCCGCCGTGAGCGGAAGAGCTCGCGCGACGGGCGCGTTGGAGGCGTCCGCGGTCGAGGCATCTCCTAACGCCGCTCTGCACGCTCCGCCGCCCAGCTCGTGACGCCCAACACCGCGCCCGCACAGGAACCGCCCTCGCTCTACACGACGGTTCGGAAGGAGCTCGCGTCGCGCTACGAGCTGGCGCCGCACCAGTACTCGCAGCGAACCGGCATCCGCGGAGAGGAGCTCGTCGCCCTCGAGCGAGGCGAGTTCACCCGGCTGAAGCAGCTGCTGCGCGGGTCTCTCGAGGAGCAGGCGTGAGAGGGCCGTCGCTGCTCACCACTCCCTGCGCTGGCCGGCAGCGCACTCAGCGACGGCCCCTTGCCCCGACCGCAGCTTGGTGTGCACGCCGACGTGCGTGCGGCGATCTACCGCTTCCGGGCAAAGGCCGCGCAGCAGGTGAATATGGCCGACCGGCGCAATCCGAACTGCGAGGCTGTTCGCAGGTGGCCGTGGGGACGGTGGCTAGACTGTCGACCCTCTTGCCGGTCCCCCGCGCTCATCGCACGCCGCCGCCAACCGCTGCGCGACCGACCCTCTGGTAGGCTGATCGACGAGGAGGCGGCGCGCATGATGAGCCTGTTTGGAAGCGAGATCGAGAGGCGGCAGGCGGAGCGCAGACGGCGGAGGGAGGAGGAGGCAGAGGAGGCGGAGCGGAAGATGAAGCACCCATCCATCCCAAAGGACATCCCCGCATTCCTGGTGGAGAGGGGGCGGCGTGTGCAAGGTTAGAGTGTCACCTCGGGGTTCGGCGCGCGCGTTTACTTCGAAGCCACATGGCCGTTTGCGAGGAAACAAAACGGGAAGATCCTCTCGAGCCCGTGAGGCGGCTGTCGCGCGTCCTCACCAGACTCCTCGGGTATCACGAATTGCGATGGTCACGATTTGCGCAGGTTGAGCGGAACGATTGGCGCTTGCGTCTGAAAGCAGTCTTGGGTGGTTGAGGAGGAGCTGCGCCGTGACGACGGTGGCGTGGCGACTCTGCGTGCAGACTGTGGCCATGCAGCTGCAGAACGTGGAAGCCGCGGTGCTCGCCATGCACCGCGAGCCGTCGCGTGCCGCCGAGTGTGACCGGTTCCTGCAGCAGTTCTCGCGCTCCGAGGAGGCGTGGAGTGGAGCGTTGCAGCTTCTTGGGTCTGTACATCCCGAGTGCCGTCTTGCCAGTGGAGCGATGCTGCACCTCAAGGCGCGGCGCGATGCCTCGTCGCTCGCCAGCGTCGACGCGCTCGCTCTCCTCTCCCGCTGCCTCGAAGCGCTCTCTGGCACAGCCCGCACCCTTCGGGCCCAGCTCACCGTCGCCGCGGCCCACCTGGCGAGCCGAGCCCTCGCCGGGCCGGAGGGTCTTCCCGCGCTGCCCGCCTTTGCGGCGCTCCCTCCCGCGCAGCGCGTCGAGCTACTCGGCTCCCTTCCTCTTGCGTGGCCTCCCGAGCGGCTCCGCACCTCGCTGCCGGCGGTGCTCGCGCTGCTCACCTCGCTGGTCGACACAGAGGCGACTGGCTCATCCCTCGCCACTCGCCTCTCACCCGTCGCCACTCGCCACTCGCCTCGCTCCTCCCGTCCCTCCTCGCCACCTGCCACTCGCAACGCCTCCACCACGGCCTTTCCCACTCCGCAGGCTGCGGCGCCCCTCTCCGTCGCCGCGTGCGCCGCTGCGTGGCAGCCGCTCGGGGCAGACCTCACCGACCTCGGCGCCCTGGTCCGCCCGCTCGCCCTCGCGCTGCGGCCTCATGGCGGCGACAGGGACGCGCAGGCGGAGGAGTGGCCGGCCGAGGCGGCGGCCGAGGCTCTGTGCGGCGCCCTCGAGGTGGCTGCCTTCCCGCCCTCGGCTTCCGCCACCGAGCTCAGCCGCTCGCTCCTCACCTCGCTGAGCGACCTCGCCTCACTCGCCCTTCCGCACGCCGCCGCCACCGCCGCCGCCTCGAGCGCCGCCGCCTCTGCCGCCGACGCCTCCGGCGCCGTCGCCGCCGCGCTCCCCCTCGCGCGCACGCTCGCCGCCGCCGTCGCCGCCTCGCCCGAGGATGCTGTCGCTCTGTCCGCGGCGGGCGGCGCCGGCCACGGAGTGGGCGGCGCAGGCGAGGGTGGCGGCAGCGAATGCTACGGCCCGCTGCGCGCGCTGCTGCTGCTGAGCAGCGCAGAGGCCGGCCGTGCGAGTCGGCACCTGCTGGCAGTCGCATCGTGCCGCTCACGCGCCGCTTTTTGTTTGTGTCAGGCTGAGCTTGACACGCAGTACCAGCACCTCGAGGCGCAGTGCTGCGCGTGGGCGGCGCTGAGCGGGCTCCCTCGCCCCTTCCCTCCCCTCCCGCACAAGCAAAGGGCGTCTCACTCGTGCCGTGACGCAAGCGGTGCTCCTCCTGCGGTGCTCCTCAGGCTGACGGCGGACGCCCCGGCGGCGCACGGCGCGTGGTCCGTCCTCGCGCGCACGCTGCTCGCGCGCAACGCCCTGCCAAACGATTGCGGCGAGGGCGGCGAGGGCGGCGGCCGGCTCGTTTGGGCGTCGGAGCAGGTCGAGGAGTTCGCCGTTGGGGCGGGTCAGCAGTTGACTCCTCATCAACCGCAACGGTGAGTGAGCAGGTCGAGGAGGATGACTTTTGGCGCTACCGGCGCAGCTGCGTGCAGGAGTTGTGGCAGTCGCTGCTCGGCGGCGTCGGCGCGTTGCCGGTGGCGCAGCTGCTGGCGGCGGAGGCGAGGGAGGGCGCCGCTGTGGCTGCTGGCGGCGGCGGCTGGCGGCGGCTCGAGGCGGCGCTGCACTTGTCCGAGTGCGCCGCTCCCGCGCTGCTGCCTCAGGGGCGGCGCCCCACCCGCCGGAGACTCGTCTCAGCGGGCGGGAACTTGCGAGCGGCGTCCGATTCGGGGAGCGGCGGGAACGGTGGCGGCGGAAACGGCGGCGAGGCGGCGGCACGAGCGGCTCGCGCCGCCGAGACGTCGGACGCGTTTGCCGACACTGCGGAGCAGCGCGCGCTCGCTCCGTCTGTCGAGGCTGCCCTCTCCGCGGCGTGTGGAGTAGGGGATGGGGCTCCGCCGTACTTGCGCGCCGCCGCTCTGCGCTGCATCGCGGCTTTTGCGCCGTGGCTCGCCCCAGCCGAGCGGGCGCAGGCGCTGCAGGGGTGCGTGCAAGCCGTCCTCCGCTCGCTCGGCGACCCGAGCGTTGGCCGCCACGCCGCGAGCGCCTTCAGCGCCATATGTTGCTACGGCGGCTGCGCGTGGCGGCTCGGCACCGACGCGACGCTGCAGCAGCTCCTCCCTCCCCTGCTCGCCGCTCTCGAGCAGGAGCCGTTCGCCTCGGGCGGCGCTTTGGACACGTCCACGACACGTCCACGACACGTCCCTCAGGAGCCTCTCGCTTCGGACGGCGAGGCGGCCGAGACGGCGCGTTCGGCTTGCATGCGACTCGTGGTGCTCCTCCCGCCCGCCTCGATCGCCGCCGCGCTCGACGCGATCGCGTCGCCAATCCTCGCCTCCCTGCCGGCGCTCGGGGCGACGCTCGCCGCCGCCGACGACGCCGAGTCGATCGCGGCGGCCGGTGCCGCGATCGCGGCCGCCCTCGCCAGGCTGCGCAGCGTCGCTCGCCATTTGGACAGCTCCCCTCCCCTCCCTCAGCCGGGAGGCGGCCAGGCGCACCCGATGGTGCTGCTGCTCGGTGCGAGCCGCCCTTCGGCCTCGGAGACCCACAGCACACGACTCCACCAGCACTCCAGATGGTTTCCTCCCTCAGGCGCCGCCTGGCCTGTCCTCCAGCCACTCGCCGCCCCGTCCGCCCGCTCGGCCGCCTCCTTTCGCGCTCTCTGCGACTTTTTCGTCCTCGCGATGCGCGCGGGCGGTGCCGCCCCCCTCCTGCCGTGGCTGCCTCAGCTCCTCGACACGATCCTCGCCGGCCTCGCCGCCCACAACCTCGCCCACGCCCTCGCCCTCGCTTCGGACGGCGCCGTCTGCGCGTTGCAGACTTTGGCGCGGGCCGTCGAGCGTTTTGGGCCCGAGGAGGCGGCGACGCCGCTCCTCTCCGCCGCCCTCGGCCGCGCTGCCAAATATGCCGTGCCCAACCTGGCCGCTGCGCTCGGCGCGTCACAAGATGCCGCGGCGCCCCTCGCCGACGTCTGCGTCGCCTTCCTCGAGCTCCTTTACCGCGCGGCGCTCTTTTGCAGCGAGGCGTTGCCGCCGCCCCTCCTCGACTCGGCCCTCGCCCTCTGTGCGCGCGCCCTCCGGCAGCCGTCGCGCGATCTCGTCCGCGCGGCGGCGGCGCTGGCGGCAAGGCTCGCCGAGTCGGACGAGCTGCGGCCACGCCTCCTCGCCTCGGAGGCCGGCCCTGCGCGCGCGCTGCTCGGCGGCCTCCTCGTCGCCCTCGCATCGCACGCCGCGCACGAGATGCTTCCTCGCGTCGCCGACGCTATGCGCGCTCTCCTCTCCTGCTGCGGCGCAGAGGCGGGCGACGCAGTCCTGCGCGCCGCCGTCGCTCCGCGGGGCCGAGCTGCGCGCGAGCTCACTCGAGATCACACGAGATCTCGTCCGAGACTAGGCGCGCCGCCCTCTCCGCGGAGCACGCCTTTCTCACCGCCACTTCGGCCGCCCCTCCGAGTGCAGACGACTTTCACGCCGCGGCTCTCGCGGCGGTCGACGATGCACTCGCCTTTCGAGCGGTGAAGCGCGGGACTAGCAGCTGGGGACTCTCCCCTCTCGTGCCGAGCCCCTGACCGGCCCAAACCGTGTCCGCTCTTTCAGGTCGCGTGCGATTTTGCTCTCCTCGCTCGCGCCACTGCGCCCCCGCCGCAGGAGGCGCTGCGGTCGCAAGTCTTTTCCGCCTCAATCCGCTCGCCGCCCGATTGACGCTCTCGGTACTTGGACTGGCCTCTGAAGCTTCCGCGCGCGTCCAACTCGAAGGGATGGGGCGCGCCGCTGCGGGCTCGATTACGTTAATCGCTTCACACACAGAGGCAGAGGTGTACGCGGTACGTGCATGCGAGAGAGAAGAGTCGTCCCGCTCCCGGGGGTTGCATCATGTCCCAGTGCACAGAGAGATGATCACCTCCTCTCTCAGACTCAGTCTCACCAGTCACCTCTGCAAGTCATTTTTTCGGCTCTTGCGTGTCTCGGGTGTCCAGCTGCGTGTACAGGTGCGAGCCTCATCGGTGTCGGTTCCTACATATACTCCTGACCCACATAGACAGCGGTACTGAGTGCGCGCGAAGTTCCATGTGCGCGCCGCGCTGTACGTCTCCAGGTCTATGGTGTGTGTGTGTCGCACGTGTGGACCCTGCTCCCTCAAACAAATGCGACACCCACCCCAAAACACAGGCATCTCCCACTCGCACACCCTCCCCATGCTAGGTTGTGCGGCTCGCCTCGTGGGACAAGAGGTGTAGCACGTACGTGCAGTGGCGCGGCCGCGACGGCGGCGAAAACGCAAAGGAGCTCGGCGGCTGGCGGGCATATAACTGTATGGGCGAGAGAGGCGTCCCCTCTCCGACGGTGCCCTGCCTCGCCATCACGGTCCGTCCTCCTCGCCCCATCCGACCTCGACACAGTCCTCAAAGTTGACCAGCTCGAAGGCCTCGCTCTCGACGCGCCTCAGCGAGACTGGCTGAGGCGGCAGCGGCAGGAGCAGGCCAGTCAGCACGGGCGAGGGCAAGCCAGTGAGCACGCTTTCGACGGGCGAGGGGGCGCGTAAGCAGAGGTCGCCGCCGTCTGCCGCCCCGGAGCTCTCCTCCTCGTCCGCGCTCATGTCCGTGCTCTCGCCTCCGTACCCGAGCGCCTCACTCGCGCACGAGTCGCTGGAGCTCATCCCCCGCTCAGAGGGATCAGAGTCATCCGCGCCTCGCGAAGCGGGCGGGTGGAGCGCATCGACGCCAAGTCCCTCGAGGTCGTCCAGAACCCCGTCCACGAGCTCCTGGAGCTCGACCGTCGCGGAACGTAGCGTCCGCCACGCCCACGACCCCGCCTTGACAATGTGCCCGACCGCCGCCCCTGAGTCTGGGATCAGGTCCGGCATGAGCTGGCCGGCGGGCCAGGTGCCCTCGGGGGTCATGGCGCCGCTGCTCGTTGGCTTGCGCGGCGAGGCGCGGCCGGAGGTCACGCTCTCTCTCATGAGCAGGCCGTCCGCCAATGAGCCGATCGATCACGCGGCCGCACGGGCTGCGACCACTAACCAAGGTCACAGAGATCGTGACCTCTTTCCCGCCTCGATCGGCGATTCTTCTTTGTTTTCTGAGCTTAGCCTTCGATGTTATGAAACAAACGCAAGGCGGACATGGCATATCGCTCTCGGGCCCACAGACATCCCGCGTGTTTTTCTTCACCTTCCGCCCCGAAGAACTAATTTTGGTTTAATTTGAAGGATCAGTCGCTCTGGAAGCAGGACAGGTGAAAGAGCTTCCCTTACGGTCTGTGCATGAAGAGCGCCTCTGCATCGTCCTCCGATGCCGGCCGTCGGACCAAGAGCTCGAAGCATGTCGAATGGTGCGACGCCGCCCACGCTGCGAGTGCTGGCGCGCCAGCCGTCTTCCTGCGCCTCCGTCGCGAAGCTCCCCGGCACGCCGCACTCGGCTCGCTCGACATCCATCATCTCTGGGGCGTCGTCCGACATCTCTGACATCTCGAGTTTTGACGGCAGCATCAACGGCGAGAAGCGCAGGAGTGTGCGCCGTGCAATGCCGCGGCTGCGCTTGCCAGCCAGCGCAAGCCAGCTGCGACTGTCAGTCCCCTCCTGGCGGAAACCTGGGCGCGGAGCAGCTGCGGACGCGGACGCGGAGGAGGCGGGGGGGACGACGCAGCCGACAGTCTCTACGACGCAGCCGACAGTCTCCGAAGGCGACGAGTCACCCACAGCGGGCGGCCGCTCGGACGCGGAGGCACTCCGCGGCGAGGTTATCCTCGCGGACGAGCCCGAGGCCAGCGCCGCCGGCGAGACGACCCTCGGCGATGCCAAGGCGGCTGTGTCGGACGACGCCGTCGCCGCAGAGCAGGAGGTGGAGCTGCAGGAGGCGGAGCTGCAGGAGGCGGTCCTAGAGGAGGCGGGGGCGGAGCCGCAGCCGGAGGAGGAGGCGCCCGGCCTGAGCTCCTCGGCGCACCCGACAGCCTGCGGCGGGGGCGGCGCTAGGGGCGGCGAGCAGAAGCGCGAGCAGAAGCGCGAGCAGAAGTGCGAGCAGAAGTGCGAGCAAGCCGTGCTCGCTCCGCCGCCGAAGCGAGCCGACCTCCTCCCCGAGGAGAAGGCGCCTTCTCCCCAGCCCCCAGCCCTGGCCCCAACCCCACTGGCCCGCCACGCCCCCGCGCGGTGCCGCTCCTCTCTCGTGCGCTCCTTCTGCCACGCCGGTCAGTGAGTCAGACGAGGCGGCGCCCCCCCCATGCCCTTGCCCCTCCCGCCACCGCGCCTTCTCTATCTCCCGCCCCCGCCCTCCCCTCCGGCGCAGGTCAAGGGCTTCGTCCCGCGCGAAGAGTGGCTCCCCTTCTCCGACCCAGAGCTCCAGACCCTCGCCGCCGTCCGCCGCTGGCTCGGCGCCGCTCGCTTCGACGCGGTGCGCCGCTCTCGACCTGTGCTCGTCTGGCTCTGTGAAGAGCGCCTCTCTTCACACCCGTCTCTGTGAACAGGTGCCGCTCGACCTGCTCGTCTGCTTCCTGCGCGGGTACGCGTACCGCAAGGACTGGGCAGAGACGGTCTACGTCGAGCTCTCTGAGGCTCTCGAGTGGCGCGGGCGTGCGGCCGCCGACTCCGTGCCCGACTCCTCCCTCCGCTGGCCACCTCGCAGGGAACTTTCCCGGACCCTTCGCCTGGGAGCCGTCCTCGTAGGTGCTCGACTCCCCTCCCGCGGACCGCCCGCTCTTCGAGCAGCTCTACCAGAGCGGGCCGGTCGGGCGAGACCAGCAGGGGCACATCGTCGAGCTGATGCGGCTCGGCCGGCTCAAGGTGAGAGGGGCTGTACGGCTGCACCTCGGCTGTATCTCGGTTGCACCTCGGCTGCATCTCGGCTGTGTCTCGGGCATGTCATCTCGACCGGCTCAAAGTGGCCACTAGTCTCTTGAACGCACTTGTACACTTCGCCCCGCCCCCCCCCCCCCCCCCCCCCCCCCCCCCCCCCCCCCCCCTCCCCCCCCCCCCCCCCCCCCCCCCCCCA
>Ga0115008_10005374_pt1 | contig 10591 bp, 10 predicted proteins | sample FraStrMetagenome_FD_87164 | JGI IMG/M metagenome (GOLD analysis project Ga0115008, IMG submission 87164) | Marine eukaryotic phytoplankton communities from Arctic Ocean - Fram Strait ARC3M Metagenome | ecosystem: Environmental > Aquatic > Marine > Oceanic | place: Fram Strait | collected...
AACTCTTTTAAACTCAAATCTAACAAGATTTCTCTACTTTGTGTGTAAGCACTTACGTACTTCTTATCTGCTATTAATGCTCGTATTTCACTCACCGCTAGTAGCTCATGGCCATTTCTAGTTCGAACCGACAAGCACTCTTCAGATAATCCCTGTCCGACCGACTCAGGGACTAAATTAGCTAGCTGTGAGCGATTAACTAACTGCGCCTTGGCCAAATTATCGGCCAACTGTAATCGTGATACCGGCTTTAACAAGTAGCCTACGGCTTGGGCGTCAAAGGCAGCTAAAGCATGCTCATCATATGCTGTACAAAAAATAACCGCTGGTGGCTGGTTCTGCTCACTCAATTGCGCCGCTGCTGCCAAGCCATCCATCTCTGGCATACGGATATCAAGCAATACAATATCAGGAGAGAGGTTCTCATTTGCTGACATCGCTTGCCGTCCATTTTCAGCTTCCGCTATTACCTGGTAATCTTCTAAGGCATCGACCATGGCTTTTAAGCGCATGCGTGCCGGTTGCTCATCATCAACAATCAAGACTGTTTTGACAGTGGCTGACTGTGTAGTCGGCGCCTGTATTGAAGCTTCATAAATTAACGGGGCTGACTTACTCATTATTGCTCTCCATTGACTGTGCTCGCTCTTGCTGGCAAGTTTATGGGTAGAATTAATGTTGCTATAAAGGTGTGTAAGGACTCACTTAATCGCAGTTCTGCGCCTAATTTGGGATAACTAGCGGTCTCTGTTTGTGGATAGATAACCGCAAGCCTCGCCCGAATATTATCGAGCGCAATGCCATTATGAGTTTTAGGAATGGCATGGGGCTCAGTTAAATCGAAAGGCTCAGATAAGCGTTTATTACCCGCATCGCAGGGGTTTTCGACATCAATACGTAACAAGCCATTATTGACCTGCACGCGAATAAGCAAAGTACCTCCCGCTAGTGTATTTTCAATGCCATGATAAATGGCATTCTCTATTAGCGGCTGAACACTTAAAGGCGGTAACTGGCAATCGTCAGCTAGGTTATCGATCTGCCAATCGACTTGTAATCGACGGCCTAATCGCTGCTGCTCAATACGTAAATAAGCGCGGCAAATATCCAACTCTTGCTGCCAACTCACCAATGCATCGCTTTGCGACAACGAGGCGCGAAACAGAGCCGCTAAATCTTCAACGGCTTTTTCTGCCTCTAAGGGGGCATAGCTGATTAAGCTGGCAATGGTGTTCATGCTATTAAATAAAAAGTGCGGACGAATACGCGCATGCAAAGCCTCTATACGAGCACTCTGCGTAGCTTTTTGTTCAGCATGCCAACACTGCTGCATATAGCGATAACGTAAAATTAGCGCTGCTAATGCAGCAATAATCATGACATCTCGCAGTAACCATGGAAAAGAGAATACGGCCCATTTACCACCTGCATAGACCCATTGCGCGCCGATATTACTGAGTAGGGTTACGCTTATTATCCAGCCAAAACTGAGACAAGCTGCCACTTTTGCACTTTGGCTATTAATAAGAGGTCGCCAATAATTCAAACCACCCATAGATAACAGGCTTATCCATTGAGCATAGAGTGATAACAACGATAATCGCTGCCAATCAAAAGACCCTAATGGACTCAAACTAAAGACATAAAGAATGACGACCAATTCGGTAATTAACAGTATCGCAAGCAATACGGGTAAACGGCCAAGATTAGGCAGTAACGGTGTCATACTTGATGAGAACGGCGCTTCCATAAATGCCTATCTATTCTATATTGCTCGACTATTTAATACTCATATGGGATGTGTATGCTGACTGAGTAATATATGAGAGCTGCTCCAGTTAATTCAGCTAATCGCTTTTTGGTCCAGCTTTTAGCTTTGTTTGAGTTTTAACCGCTCAAGCGATCATCAACATTCATTTGATAACCTATCAACGACCTATCGATACTCAATTGATATCCAGTTAATATCGAACCATTAACGTATGACAGCCTACTACTTAGTGTAGTTGCCCCATCAATGACGGTAATCTGCCCGCCTCTCGGTATGAGGGCGTAGTTCACAGATTAGCCATAAGATATACTCTAGGGTCTATTTATCTTTAACTAACGGTACCAACATGGGTTCTGATCAACAGCCAGACAATTCTACTGTCGCCTCTAATGCCAACACATCTAATGGCAATCTTGAGGCCACTGCGCCAGCCAGCACCAAAACACTTTGGGGCGGGCGCTTTCAGGAACCTACAGACGCTTTTGTAGAACGCTTTACTGCTTCAGTACAATTTGACCAACGCCTTTACAGCCAAGATATTCAGGGCTCGATTGCGCATGCCACCATGTTGGCGAGCGTTGAGGTGTTAACAGCTGATGAAGCCGAGCAGATTATTGCTGGCTTAAATGCGATTGCGCTCGATATTGAAAGCGGTAATTTCAATTGGTCTATTGCGCGCGAAGATGTGCACATGAATATAGAAGCTGCATTAACTGAGCGTATTGGCAGTGTCGGTAAAAAACTGCATACCGGTCGCTCTCGCAATGATCAAGTGGCTACTGACATTCGTCTGTTTCTACGTGAAGCAATTAATGCGATTGCCTTACAACTTACGCGCTTACAAGAAGGGCTTATTCAATTAGCCGATCGTGAAGCCGAAACTATTATGCCTGGCTTTACGCATTTACAAACTGCGCAACCGGTTACCTTTGGCCATCACCTACTAGCATGGAACGCGATGCTAGAGCGTGACTATTCAAGACTTTTGGATTGTCAGGATAGACTCAATGAATGTCCATTAGGTGCAGCCGCATTAGCCGGCACTACTTACCCTATTGATAGAGCAATGACAGCTGCAGCGTTGGGTTTTAAAAAGCCAACAGAAAACTCTTTAGACTCAGTGAGCGATCGTGACTTTGCGATTGAGTTTAGCGCCTGCGCGAGTATTATCATGATGCACTTATCTCGCTTCTCTGAAGAGTTAGTGTTGTGGACATCAAGTCAGTTTGATTTTATTGATTTGCCTGACCGTTTTTGCACTGGCTCATCCATTATGCCGCAGAAAAAAAATCCTGATGTACCTGAATTAGTGCGTGGAAAATTCGGTCGCGTACAAGGCCATTTAGTTAGTTTACTGTCGCTAATGAAATCACAGCCATTAGCCTACAACAAAGATAACCAAGAAGATAAAGAACCGTTATTTGATACGGTCGATACTTTATTGGATTGCCTCAATGCCTATGCCGATATGGTACCTGCCATTACAGCGAAAAAAGACAACATGCGCGATGCCGCTGGAAAAGGATTTTCAACAGCAACCGATCTTGCCGATTACTTAGTGCGTAAGGGCATTGCTTTTAGAGACTCACATGAAATTGTGGGCAGCGCTGTTGCTAAATGCATTGATCTTAATTGCGACTTAAGCGAGTTATCATTAGAGACACTTAAAACGTTTAGCAATGCCATTGAGAAAGATGTGTTCGCCATTCTTACTTTAGAAGGCTCTGTGGCTAGCCGAGATCATTTGGGTGGCACTGCTCCCTCGCAAGTTAAGCAAGCCGCCGTTAGAGCAAGCGACGCAGTTAAAAAAAGATAAAATTTATTTATTTTTAATGTTAAAAAATCAAACGTTACAAAGAAAATGGCGATGTAAAAATGATGAAAAATACTGAACAAAAAACATTAGCGAAAAAAACGCCGCTACTGTTGTTTTTATCATTGTCGGTATTGACTGTCTGCATTTCTGCTTGCGGCCAAAAAGGCGCATTGTTTATACCTCAAGAAGAGATACGAAGTAATGCTGTTGTCATTGATGATTCGACTACAACAGACACGACAATATTAAAAAATATCGACGAATAAATTATCAAGTAACACCGTAGCGAAAATACATAACCCTTGTATAACAACTACTTAAAAAATTAGCGAATCCGTTTAGACGGCAGGAATATACTTACAGCATGTCAGAATTTCATTACCACAATAATCAACTCATGGCTGAGCAATTACCACTAGCCTCTATTGTCGAACACGTTGGCACGCCCACCTATGTCTACTCGAAAAAAGCATTAGAGACTCACTATCTCGCTTATCGCGACGCCTTAGATACTGACTCATCAACTGCTAAGCACTTAGTTTGCTATGCCGTTAAAGCGAACTCTAATTTAGGCGTACTTAGCGTACTAGCAAAACTAGGAAGCGGTTTTGATATTGTTTCTGTCGGCGAGCTCGAGCGGGTATTACTAGCCGGGGGTGATCCAGCGAAAGTGGTTTTTTCTGGCGTCGCTAAAAAATCGCATGAAATTAAGCGCGCCTTAGAAGTGGGCGTTCATTGTTTTAATATTGAATCTGAAACCGAACTTGAACGCATTGCCACCATTGCAGATGAGCTTGGTGTTATTGCTTCAATATCTTTACGTGTTAACCCCGATGTCGATGCGCAAACGCACCCCTATATTTCAACGGGTTTAAAAGAAAATAAATTCGGCATTGATATTGACGAAGCACCGCGTGTGTATGAGCGCGCTAATGCTATGCCCTCTATTAATGTTATTGGCATCGATTGTCATATTGGTTCGCAGCTCACTTCGCTATCACCATTTAATGATGCACTTAAACGCGTCCTTGAGTTGGTTGATCACTTAGAGCAAGCAGGCATTACGTTATCGCATATTGATGTAGGTGGCGGTCTTGGTGTTTGCTATCAAGATGAACAACCACCCTCGCCCGCTGACTACGTTGCCACCTTGCTTAAAACTTTAGCTGGCCGCACACAGTCATTAGTGATGGAACCAGGCCGATCGATTGCCGCTAACGCCGGCGTATTATTAATGCGTGTTGATACCATTAAACATAACGAAGAAAAACGCTTCGCTATTGTTGATGCTGCCATGAACGATATGATTCGTCCTGCGCTTTACAATGCATGGATGGATATTTTACCGCTCACCGAAAAAGCAGATAGGCCTCTACACACCTATGATGTTGTAGGTCCTGTGTGTGAAACAGGTGATTTTCTTGGCAAAGAGCGACCACTCGCGATTGCCGAACAAGATTTACTTTGCCTTTGCTCGGCCGGCGCTTACGGATTTGTTATGGCATCAAATTATAATAGCCGCGGCCGAGCAGCTGAAATTATGGTCGACGGTGAAGAATTTCATATTGTGCGCGCACGTGAAACCATTGAAGATTTAGTGCGTGGTGAAAAAACAATTTAGTGCTAGCTTTCTGAATCGATAGTATTTAATCGATCCATTTTTATAGATCCATTTTTATAGTTGAGCAGGTTTACTTTATGCAATTGCGATTTACAAAAATGCACGGGCTTGGCAATGACTTTGTAGTTATTGATTTGCTATCGCAAAATGCACAGCTCAGCGCTGACCATATTAGACGTATTGCCGATCGACATTTAGGTATTGGCTGTGATCAAGTATTGCTGGTAGAACCGCCAACCACCACAGATACCGATTTCCATTACCGCATTTACAATTGCGACGGCACTGAAGTTGAGCAGTGCGGTAATGGCGCACGTTGTTTTGGAAAGTTTGTTACCGATAAAAAACTGACTGGCAAACGGCATTTAAAAGTATCAACCAATACAGGCCTCATTAATATTGATGTCGTGGATAATAATACTTTTCGCGTTGATATGGGTGCGCCCAACTTTGATCCTGCATCGCTACCCTTTATTCCAAGCAAGGCGCTTGCGGACGATGAATCGACTAGCACTTATACCATTGACCATACACAAGGCAGCAGTGACATTAGCGCCGTCTCTATGGGCAACCCCCATGCGGTTATGGTAGTCGATAATATTGATACCGCAGATGTTGCAGGCCTCGGAAAATTATTAGAGTGCCATAGTCAGTTCCCTAACAATGTGAATGTAGGCTTTATGCAAATACTCTCGCGCAACAGCATAAAATTGCGCGTATTCGAACGAGGCGTTGGCGAAACACAAGCCTGCGGCAGCGGCGCTTGCGCGGCAGTAGCAGCAGGCATTAATAACGGTATACTGGATGCAGAAGTCGACGTAGAACTTCTTGGTGGTCAATTAAACATTCAATGGTCAGGCGGCAAAACAGCTCTTATTATGACGGGCAGCGCTACTAAAGTTTTCGACGGGAAAATCACATTATGAGTTCAGCCACTATGAATAACGAAACAGCTAGCACACAAAATGATAATGCCAACCAAGCATTATCTGATGAAACAGTTGCTAACTTCTTAACAAACAATCCTGATTTTTTTCATCGCAACCCGACTGTTTTAGCTGAGATGTCGCTGCCACATAATAGTGGTAATGCAACATCATTAATCGAACGTCAGGTAGCGATACTCAGAGAGCGTGGCATTCAGACTCGTCATAAACTTGGCGAGCTAATTGAGGCTGCAAAAGAAAATGACAATTTACTTAACACGACTCAATCATTAGTTATTGATCTTATTAATGCTGATTCTTTAAATAGTATTTGCACATTGCTACAAACTGAACTGCACAAAAAATTTGGTGTAGAGTCAGCTAGCGTAACGTTAATTACTGATACTGACACACAGAATCAATATTCAATAGACGCGGATTTCTACCAAGATACCAATGATGCTGAGCAGACAATTTCAGGCATCGTTAATAACAACCAATCTCTGTGTGGTAGCTTAAGAGAATCTGAAGCCGAATTCATCTTTACTAATACAAAATATGCTATTGGCTCCGCCGCTATTGCTAGCAAAAAAATCGAACGCAAGTCAGGTGCTGATATTATTGTTATGCTGGCTGTCGCGCATCACAATGCTGATCATTACAACAGTGATACTGGCACACTGTTTCTCGATTACCTTTGCGACATACTCACTGCGTTAGTTAAAAGACAACTATCATGATAGTAGCCTGCGTGTTATGCCTGACACCCCGCCGATAGATTCATCGCCATCGGACCGAGATTCGCTAAATAAAGCAGGCACTTTATTTATTGAATATCTGACTTCAGTACGGCGTTTATCGTCACATACCATTGCGGCTTATAAGGCAGACCTGAACCATTTTTATCAGCATTGTGAATCATCACAACGGCCAACACTTAGCAGTATTGATAGCGAATGGATTCGTCAGTACACAGCCAAGCTGCATCGCCAAGGATTAGCGCCCAAATCAATTCAGCGAAAGCTTTCATCAATTCGTAGCTTTTTTAATTTCACCAATCAGCATATTGATGGCCACTCTCTCTCGGCAGATCATAATCCTGCGGATGGAATTCGAGCGCCTAAAGCGAATAAAAAACTACCCGTCACTATGGATGCCGATCAAGTTAAAGGGCTTCTCGATAACGCGCTTACTAGGCCCCCAAAATCTGTGCTGACAAAGGCCGTATCAGAGGCCGATAAAAAACTGATTATTCGTGACAAAGCGATAATGGAAACCTTCTATGCCGCCGGCTTAAGGCTTGCCGAACTCGCATTGCTCAACGTCCATGATATCGACCTAAGCCAAGCGCAGTCGCTCATAACCGTAACAGGCAAAGGTAACAAACAGCGTATCTTACCGCTCGGCCAGGCCGCTATCAGTGCCATTAAGCACTGGCTATCTGAACGTTCGACTATGGCAGCTGCAGAGGAAGCCGCGCTATTTGTTAGTACCCGCGGTACACGACTCTCCCACCGCGCCATTCAACAGCGGCTCAAAGTAGCTACCCAGCACTTAGAGTATCAACAGAACTTACACCCGCATATGCTGAGGCACTCTTTTGCCAGCCATATGCTCGAGTCCAGCGGCGACTTACGTGCAGTACAAGAGTTACTTGGCCATGCGAACTTATCAACCACACAAATCTACACGCATTTAGACTTTCAACACCTTGCCAGTGTTTATGATGATGCACACCCTAGGGCTCAGCGGACGGCTGAACTGGAATCAGCAACTCAAAATGATAATGATCCTCACAAAGACCAAACAACAGTAAGCGAAAACAACAATGCCAATTAAAGCCATCACATTTGATTTAGACGATACCCTATGGCCATTAAAGCCAACGTTAATACATGCCGAAAATGAAACCTATGAATGGCTTAAAATAAATGCTGCTGCATTAACCAATCAATTTAGCCTTGCAGATATGTCTGAGTTTCGTTTCAAGCTATTTAAAGAAGATATTCGATTTAAAAATCAGATTAGCCAAGTACGCAAAGAGACGATTAAAGCCTTTGCACTTCGTAGCGATTACTCAGAAGTTGAGGCATTAGAATTATCAGAGCAGGCCTTTAGCGTGCACTACCAATTAAGACAAAAAGTAAATTGCTATGATGGTGTCGAAGAATTACTGTCCAACCTCAGTAAAAACCATTTACTAGGCACTATAAGTAATGGCAATGCGGATGTTAAGCAGACGTGTATAGGGCATCATTTTTCTTTCGCATTATCTGCTGAGCACATTAACTCAAGTAAACCCGACAGTCTTATTTTTGATACCGCACTTAACAATATTGAAAATCTATTGGGCCAGCAGTTAGACCCTTCTGAAATTGTTCACGTAGGGGATGATTTTTTATGCGATATAGTCGGCGCAAAACGCGCACAGTTTAAAGCCATATGGCTTGATGGTCATGAACATAAACATGACTGCATAAAAAAGCATGAGTTTAAAAAAGAGAATACTGAATGTCGTCAATCTGAAGAAGTATCTGAAGGGCTATCTGATGGACTGCCAGAAAAGCTTTCTGATGGGATAGTGGCTGATGCAATTATCAGCCACATTAAAGACTTACCAGCTGCGCTGTTAAGTCTTAACAATGAGACTTAAATAGGTCGACTGCCGTAATTACTTTCAGGCTTACGTGGTGGATCACCCATTACGTTCGCTGCAACGCTACTGATTTTTCCGCCGCCATTTAAAAATTTTGCGACTTCATCATCTAATACTGAACGAACACGTTCGCGACTCGCCGAGTTACGTGTTTCAGCTACTTCATCTTTAGAGCCAATAAAAGAAAGATCAACTGCAGCAGCTGTCTCTTTTTTAGCACTTGTAGATTGCGCTTTAGTCGTTTTTTTCATATCTGTTTTTTTCACGGTAATACTCTCGCTACTCTCGTTTACACAAGGTCCGGCATCGCGGACATTTTAAGTAAGTATATTTATAGCTAAGAATAGAGAAAGCGCCATTGTTATTTTGCTAAAAAAAACAGTCATTTAGATGAATTACAGTCGGATAAGCATCAGACCACAAGATGTGGTGCTTATTTGTTTCAGCGACCACTAATACAAAAACGGCATTATTTCTCATGCTTATTTTAATGGCTAATAAAGCCTTAAGGACCACGAAGAAAATTTATAGCTATGGCTAGAGTCATCCGCCCTTATATAGGTGACGCACTACTTTTAATTGCCACAATAACTATGCGCTTTGAACCATCTAACTATTTTATTGAGTTTTTGACAGGCATAAAAAAAGGCCGCTAAAGCGGCCTTTTTAAAATATCAAAAATATGCCGTTGTTACACCGCATCATTACCTGTTTCACCAGTACGAATACGTACTATCTGCTCTAGGTTAGCAACGAAGATTTTTCCGTCGCCAATTTTACCTGTATTAGCAGATGCAGTAATCGCTTCGATAACAACATCGACTAGCTCATCACTCACTGCAATTTCTAACTTCACTTTAGGAAGAAAATCGACAACATATTCAGCACCACGGTACAGCTCGGTATGACCTTTTTGACGACCAAAACCTTTAACTTCAGTTACCGTTACACCTTGTACGCCCACATCAGATAATGCGCTTCTAACGTCATCAAGTTTGAACGGTTTAACTATGGCTGTTACCAATTTCATGCGGTTGCTCCTGATTTCTAATTTTATCTGCATAGGTTCATGCAGCAGAGGGTTACAAGGTACTGGTTCATCGAAAAAATGGCAAGTATTGTGGCCCTGGAAGTGCGCAATTTAGCTGATGTTTAGTCTGTAATGCTGGTTTTTTAGTCTTTTTAATGAATCATGATTTCCGTGCACAAAAATGGGGCGCTTTTGTTTTCTCTATTTAATGATTAACTTGTATGGTGACTTTGTTGCGGTGGCAGTTAATACCTGAGATTGAGTTACATTGATTAGTCTATTTATAAATCGATAAGTTAGAGATATCAGTTTTTTACTCGCCAGATGGTTAGTTGGTTTTATTTGAGGTTTTCAGTTCAAGAGCGTCAGGTGGATCGATAGCCAGAGGCTATGCCGTTTCACTTCTAGCTGTAATCTTAGGTTCTGGTGGTTTATTCTTTTTTTAAGTTGTAAGTTTTAAGTTCAAGAGCGTCGGGGGTGGCCCGATAGCCAGAAGCCTATTGATTCGTATTTACGTATTTAATAGTAAGCTTAGATTTTGGAGGTTTATTTTATTTGTTTGAGTTTTAAGTTCAAGACCGTCGGGGGTGGCCCGACAGCCAGTAACTTTTTTTCAACAGCAAAAAAAAGTAACCAAAAAATGCCGCAATCTGACGAAGATTGATCCCGATATGACCTATTTACTTTGGAGTTTTCTTATCTAGTACATCTTAGCTGCGCCTACGAAAACGATTTTCACTCGACCTAATTACTCGTCAATATCTGAGCTCG
>Ga0115008_10005379_pt1 | contig 10585 bp, 11 predicted proteins | sample FraStrMetagenome_FD_87164 | JGI IMG/M metagenome (GOLD analysis project Ga0115008, IMG submission 87164) | Marine eukaryotic phytoplankton communities from Arctic Ocean - Fram Strait ARC3M Metagenome | ecosystem: Environmental > Aquatic > Marine > Oceanic | place: Fram Strait | collected...
TGAGCGTGGTGTAACCATCCAGTGTAACACCAAGGAGTTCTTCACTGAGAAGTACCACTACACTATTGTTGATGCCCCTGGACATAAGGATTACATCAAGAACATGATCACCGGAAGTGCCACTGCTGATGTTGGTCTTCTTCTTGTACCTGCCGAGAAGGGTGGTTTCGAGTCCGCTATCGCCAAGGCTGATCCTAAGCTGGGTGTTGAAGAGGGACAGACCCGTCAGCATGCTCGTCTTTTGTACCTTCTTGGTGTTGAACAGATTATTGTTGGAATCAACAAGATGGATGCCTGCAACTGGTCCCAGGATCGTTTCAACGAGATTAAGGATGAGTTCGTAAAGATGCTTCAGATGATTGGTTTCAAGCCTAAGAAGGTTCCTTTCATTCCTTACTCTGGATTCAACGGTGATAACCTTGTTGAGAAGACCGATAAGGCTCCTTGGTACAAGGGATGGTCTGCCAACCTTGGACCCAAGAAGAAGATCACTGGTTTCACCATTGTTGACGCCTTGAATAACTTCATTGTTCCTCCAGTTCGTCTTCCTGATGCCCCGCTTCGCCTTCCCATCTCCAACATCTACAATATTAAGGGTGTCGGTCAAATTATCTGCGGTACTGTTGAACAGGGAACTCTTCGCCCTGGTGATGTCATTGGTATTGTTCCATGTGGTCTCAGCAATAAGAAGATGTTCTCTATTGAGCAGCACAAGAAGGTTCTTGACAGCGCCGGACCCGGTAACTCTGTTGGTATGTCCATCAAGGGTATTGGGAAGGACGAGAAGGTCAGCCCCGGAGATATCATTTACATTGAGAAAGAAGGTGAGCTTTTGCCTATTCAGAGCTTCACTGCCATGGTTGCAGTTCAGGAGCACCCTGGTGTTCTTAAGCCCGGTTACTGCCCTGTTATCTTCTCTCGTACCGCTAAGGTTGCATGCAAGATGACCAAGATTTTGTGGAAGCAGTCGAAGAAGACCGGAGGTGCTAAGGTTGATAATCCTCCTCAGCTATCCCAGTTCGAGAATGCTGAGGTTGAATTCGAGCCCACCGCTCCTCTTTTCCTTGAGCCATTCGAGAAGTGTGCCGCCCTTGGACGTATTGCTGTGATGGACTCCAACCGATTGAAGATGCTTGGAAAGGTCACTGGTGTTGTGAACAAGTAAATGATGTTTCATGGTTTATCTTTACTTGTATAAATAAATTGCTTAGTTAGTCGAAAAAATTTAAAAATCTTCAATAATTGGTATTTTGAGTATCAGTAAGATGGTCACAGTCTGATACAGACACATCAATTCGCAATCTAGTGTAGACATGACATGTTGTTGTTCTCTTTATCACATCTGGAGGAACTTCGATTAGGCGTAAAATAAAAGAGAGAAATACCTTTTTGTCATGCCATTTTGGATTGTTGCGTACGCGTAAAAAATTCTTCGAAATAATTTCATTTCACATTTTTCACACACGAAGTGAGGTTAATTTGACATACACATACAGTCATCAAACAAAGAAAGCCATGAGTGAACAAACCACCCCTACCGATGGTGAATCGTTCTCTGCAATTTATAAAAAGAAAAATGGAACCTTAATTCTAACTGACACTCATTTATCGTTCAATTCTGCTCCGTCGCCCACAACAAATAATGAGCAAAAACCACTTTTGATTCAGCTGACCTGGTCGGAGATTGCAAAGCATCAAGTGAGCCCGGCGTCGCATCCCAAGGCATTGCTGAGAATACTGCTGAAAGATTCGACGTTATATAAAAAGGGGTTGGCGTTTCAGTTACAGACAAGGGATGACTTGGATCGCGTTCGGGTGAGTGTAAGTGCTAAATTGAACGCCGTCAAACATCAGAATAACCGGAAAAGACCACGTGACGAAGTTCCGTCGTCTACTCCATCAGAGAATCAAAATCAAGATATAAAGTCAAGTAATGAAGTTAGCAATAATTCATTCGTCAAATTTGGGAAAGATACATTGGCTATTTCTAGAGCTGCTCTATTGGCTAGCGATGATGCCCTGAGAGAACAACATAAGTTGCTTGTGTCTGGTAACGTGGTATCGGAGGAAGATTTTTGGTCAGGACATCGACGGACATTGGCAGATGAGGCGGCCAAGGTACATGGAAAAATAATGAAAGGAGCAGAATCTATTATGCGGTCGAATCTGGATCTTTCTAATAACGGTGGAAAGGTTCGATTGGGTGTGGAAGAAATTAGACAGATTTTTATCCTCTACCCAGCCGTTCATAAAGCCTACGAAGAGAAGGTCCCGTTAGAGTTATCGGAAGAACAATTTTGGCGCAAATATTTGGAAAGCGAATACTTCTATAGCGATCGCGGGAGAATTGGGTCAGCAACGCAAAACAATGATAAAGTTGAAACTTCGTCAGCCTACAACCAACAAGAATCCCATGCTGCTATAGCCGGCGCAGAAGATATTTTTAGTCGTTATGACGTCGAGCTAATGAAAGAGAGAGATGAACGTGAGAATAATGCTACCACTAACTCTATTTCAAGTAAAAAAAGTAAGATTGGAAGAGACCTTGGAATTGGGCAGTTTGATCTGTTAAAAACTTTTGAAGTTGAACGGCCAAAGTTGGGTGCAATTGATTTGCATCCAACTACCTCTCAAAACTCTCAAACTGCGAGAATAGTAAAGAAATATAATCGCCATTGGGGATTAGTTATGAATTTTAATCAGGCGACCGCCGGAAATTCTTTGATTGACATGTCGAAACCCAAAAACAATAGAGGGCATGAGGATGACTTATCAGCGGAAGTAAATGGTGGAAATGACGAAGAATTTGAAAGACTTGTTAAGTTTGCTGAGTGTCCACAAAATGAAGCTGACCACCGACGGGCTAGAGGTGATGACGAATTTTTTGCTCTCTCCTTACGTGACGTGGATGTGTATTCGAGTAGCAACACTAATGACTCTTCGTCAAAAGTACAAAACAGTGAACTTTTACGTCGTGATTCAAGCCTTGCTGCCTTCATGACTTCAAGGATGAAATCGCACACTAATAGTATTTACGATCCGTCATCCACGAAAAGTTTGTTGGAACGAAAGTATGCGGAATCAGAAAATTCGAAAATCGCCAAAATGGGTATGCAATGTCAGTTTCCGGATGGCCGATCAGGTCAGAGACTCCTTGGTGCACTAACCAACAAAATTAAAGAATCAACTAAAAGCGAAGCTGATACGATGGCTCAAGTGAAATCTCTGCCTGAGCAGTATAAAAGAGAAATTGAGAAGTTTTTTCTGAGATCCAGTGAAATTCTTAGACATTTCTATGGACTTCTCGACACAGACGAAAATAAGAAACTTGATAAGATTGTTGACGGCATTAGAGTATTGTACGAAGAAATACAAAATTTACGTAAGTCATTGCTAGATTCTGGGGAGGAAGGAATTGAAATTGTTCTGTCGCTGTGTTTATCCATAATCAAACAGCTTGATCACGCAGTGAAGCAAAGACAAGCTCTTAAATCTTAAATTATTTAGCTTTTAGCTCTTACCTACCTGGAAGCATTCCGCTCTTCTCGCGGTCTTCGATATCATAACTTATCAACTTTTCTCGGATATATGTCTAAACACAATTAGTTACTGTATACATCACAACATAGAATATCCAAACAGAGGGTAAAATGGACTTCTAGCAAATCATCGGCTCGAGTTCTTATAAAATTATTCACCAGCGCCGCAAAGGCTTATTTACACTGAAATAAAAATTAAAACAACATTCAAATCCTATCACATTTCATTACACCTATATATATGTATACATTTATTATCAATAAAGGAGAGCAACTTTTCCCTCATCCAAGTGATCCTTTATTGTACTGTAGCGCACTATTAGACTAGTTCCAGCGGAATGCTCATGAATATCCGCATAATCTTCTTGACTATCTTCTTCTTGATATCCGGTTTCAATTTCGACGGTTTCCAATACATGGCTGAGATTCGTAAAACAAAAATATGAGATGCTAAATTGTTGCACTTGTAAAATGCAGACACACTTAATGTAAGTCAACATTACCAAAAAACGTATTCGTCCATGTTTGGTCCATCAATCATCTCTGGTTTGTCAATCGCGCGAAACGACTTTGGCAAATACTGTAAAACGGATCGATGTAGGTGCTGTTCCATCAGTTTTCCATATCCAGCCAAATAATTCAACTTTTCAAAAGCAGGAATAAATGAGCAAATAAATGTATTTTAAAATACATCATATCATACCTCTGCTTTACTCAGACGACGAAGCATTTCTTCTGACCCTCTTATAAAAAGTGCAAAGCGTTCAATTTTTGCAAGCCTAGTCCTCGTCAAATCTGCCAACAAAAATCTCAACCGATCCATTTCTGTTCGATATACGCTCACTTCCAAGGCCACATGCGAACTTGCATCAACATCACCATCACCCCCCGAAGAATTATCATCACCACCACCTGACGATAGCAATTCTTCAATAATATGTTCTTGTCCATCCAATAATTCCAGATGCATGGACATAATATCATCATTGTACGGCATCAAATCTCCAGGAGAAGCAAGTTCCTGCACCCACCAATTCTTCAACTGCTCGTATTCTTCGTCCTCTGGTACGGCATCGAGTCCAGATAGCGGTAATTGATCGTCATCCTGTTGCGATGCATCACGAAGGAGATTTCCAAAATCTGCCATGACCCCTAACAAATAATGAATACAAAGAGCGGTATTTATTAATATTCCCTCTCTCCGAACGCACTTGTGTTGTGATAAATAATACTTCCAAGTACTTAATAATTTGCAACATCAATATTTTTCAACCACCGACATATTTTGACGACAAGTATCCTTTCAAAATATGTTTTTATGAAAATATTTTTATTTGTAAATTCGCTCTATCCGAATTTCCATGAACACGGCGACGAACAGCAACAGCAACAGCAACACGGAACACAGAGAAGTAAGACACGGACACGATGCAACGAGAAAAAGTAACATGAACATGAACATGAACATGAACATGAACATGAACACATGAACATGAACATGAACATGATCATGAACGATAAAGACAAAAGGACTGACAGATACACGACAATGAAATACAAACGCTGCTTATCACACTGCCTTCTACTCAGCTTTGCAATAACATGCCCTCTTTATCATCACGTCACATCATCATCGTTCACTGGTTCATTCACAACCTGTCGTCATCGAACAAAGGCCAATGTGATGAAACGTAGAAGCTTAAGTTTATCATCGATGTATTCGACATCCGTTGATTCTACCGTTGCTGTTCCCTTAAAATATATTGAGTTTGGTGGGGCTGGTGGTGGTGGTGATGATGATGATTCTGTTCAGAATACGCCGGTTATTTTAATGCATGGTTTGCTTGGATCGAAACGTAATTTTTCGTCGATTGGTACGGCGCTTTCTCGGCAGTTGAAAAAGAAGCGACGGGTGTTTGCTGTTGATTTAAGAAACCATGGAGATAATGATGCGTCTAATTGGAAATCGAGTATGTCATACGGGGATATGGCGGATGATTTGTTGCACTTTCTTGATTTGAATGGCATGGAAAAAGCTGTATTGGTGGCACATTCCATGGGTGGTAAAGGTGAGGTTATATTCAATTGTAATATAGTGCGTTTGTTCGTGTGCGCTCTTTTACAAAGTTATGTCTTTTCTAGTTGCACAAGCCTTTTCTTTGTTATATCCAGAGAGGGTGGATGGGTTGGTTGTGTTGGATATTGCACCTGTTCGATATGACCGTGAGAAAGATGGGAGTTGGAAGGCCGTAAGTTCTATTATTGATGCTCTTACTACTCTGCAGCTAGAAAACTCTTCGAAACGAGACTTAGACGTAGCCTTGAAAGAGAAGGGTATCGAGGATCCAGCCCTGCGAGCGTTTGTTTTGACAAATATTGAGGAAGATCGTTCAACTCATACTCTCCACTGGAAAATTGACATCAGCTCGATAGCAAGTCAAATGCATGTGTTGGCTGGATTCGATCTAAACTCTGACGAAAGTTTGCAGTACAAAGGAGATACATTCTTTATAAACGGAGGCACATCACGTGAGTGTTTTGACCATATCGTCGTACCTTTGTTGAGTTTTCTTATGTTCGTGACGTACCAAAAGGATTTGTCCGCAGTGCTCACTTGCCAACAATTGCGGCGTTCTTTCCAAATCATATGATAACGACAATACGTGGAGCAGGCCATTGGTAATTTTTACTTGACTTTCTTGCGAATAATAATCAGACTTTAATTTGGAACGATTCTTCTGTAGGGTGCACGCTGAAGCGCCAGATGATACTATTGCGCTTCTCAAGCGATATTTGGATAGATGACACAAAAAGTAGACAAGTTTCGTCAGTCATTTTGTTTGAAAAGAGTATGAAATTATCATCTTTTGCTAGATTTTGCAACGATTTTTTCATCAACATACGAATAATAACGTGAAAGCAATTCAAGATAATTTTCTGATCCGAAAGACGTCCTGGCATACCTCAGTTTTCGATGGAATTATAATGCATAAAATTTTCCACCTATTCACTATTCATCCATTACGAAGAGAATCTTTAAAATGATTCTATCTAAATAACACGCGATGACTTATGTTGTACTTTGAAACTGACGCTGAGTCAAAATAAGCTTATAGATCCTTATACAATGTATCGTCGATGTGAAATCTCTCGACTCAGATTGAGATCTGTACCGTATCTACCAAGACATGAGATCGATCTCATTTTTTCAAGGACTTCCCTACTCATCACAAAGAATAGAGAGACCACCATGATTTTCTTACGTGTTTTTCTCGTCACACATTATCGCAAGCTTTGATCTAGACGACCTTTCGTATTCGACAAATGTGCGAAATATTTACTCAAATCGTGTTTTACTTTAACCAGTCCAAGGTTATCAGCGAGAAGTTACAATCATCATAAAAGTGACTTTGGCCCATAATTTGAGTAACCTTTGACAAATAAATGTATCATGATTTGTATGAATAAGGTACAAATGTACGACAAGCAGCACTTTGCGTAGACTCCCTGCCCAAAGTGAGGATTTATTTCTTCTGATAGTGGCACAAGATAGAGCAAATAAGGACAAAAGCACAGAAAGTGATTCTCTTCTAGGCTTATAATGTTCCAGTACACATTTCACAATAAAAACAACCAAAAAATACATTGCGTAACAATTTCGCCAAGATGCCCTGATGTGGTTAAGTTGGTGAAAAACTAATGTATATTCTGTCGCTTGCATTATATAAAATATTTATACCAGTACACCTATCAAAAATTTAAGGTCACCAATTAATTTAGGTGTCAACCAAAGCGAAACCAAAGGACTTTTGCCTTCTACTTTGACGTATCAATGACACGCATCCGCGACAATCACACCGTAAGGTTCCACCAGCCTTGGAATCTATACTCCAAGGTATTGTTTGATGTACACTCAAAAGCCATTCATTGGAGGTCTCGCTCTTGCGCCATTCTTGAATAGCCAAAAGAGTTGCCGTATCAAAATCATCTACAGTAGGAAACTCAACACAGGTGCTAAACGCTAAGTCTTTTGAAATTACAACTGCGTCCGCATCGGATATTATCATTCCTGAAGGACGTGCCCCCTCTGCTAAGCAATTGTCCCAAGAATCGAGTCGCCCTCCTGCATCAACAACTTCTGTAACCTCTACAGAGTTCGATGGTAAACATGCATCGTTCATTTCTTGCAGCTTACCATTCGTAAGTGCATCATAGAATAAACGTTGTGATTCCAGAACACTCTCTTCATCACTTCCGTCAGAAACTCTCATGCTTCCAGCGGTTTCATCTGGCATTTTTCTTGGCTGAAGAAATGACCCAAACAGCTCAAGAAAGCGTGGAAAGTCTTTGCCACTCCCCGAACCGAAGCTTCTACCAGTAAATTTCAAACCAAACCAAGCAAAGTCGTTCTCTTTCCGGTTGGGAATCAAGTCATTGAAATATTCAAGCCACTCCTCATTATTTTTAGCATCACAAAGCCAAGTAACACCATTGTCTGCACCCAAACCCCAATCCTTCCGCTTTGAGCCATCAGTTGGTACTGCCACAATCGCAACAGATGCCTGAAGTAACCTACGTTTCAGAACTCTAGCTGTTAAGAGGGCATCGCTTATCTGTTGCATATTTCCAGACACTGCTAAAACCCTCCTTTGACTCCGTAGGTCCTTTAACTGCAACGTCGGCAGCATACCACCAACTCCATTGGGAACATCAAGGGACAAAAACTCAGTATTCATTTCCTTCTCCAATCGATCAATTTGTCGACTTCGGCGAGAACACTCTCTCACGAACAGCCCCACACTGACACCCCCTATAAGAACCGACAATATGGAGGGTATGAAACCTAGTTGTTCTCCTAACACTGCCTCTGAAATAGATGGAAACCCAACAAACGAGATTGCAAATAATGCGTACAAATTTATCCTAAGCGGTTCGCTCTGATTCGTGGAAGAATATTGAAGCAGCGCATCTCCACGCCTCGATTGAAGGGAGAGCACATCAAACGTTTTCCTAGACATATCGAAGTTGCCATTTCCAGACGTCGACATTTTCATCGGTCCACCTTCACGAACATACGTTATTCGACGGTTATTCCTCGTCCAAACATGTTTGGATTGGTGAAATGCTTCAACTTTCTTTGCCGACAAGAAGAGAGAGAGTAGGAGATAGGAACATGAAATGACCGTTATGAGCTTAAGACTTATACAACGGTGTGTAATCATTGTCTTTTCAGCGTGTAAGTGTAATGGTAATTTATCTCAATGGAGATTGAGAAGGAGGGTTCATTGGTATGTTTTGTTATTGTCAGTGATGTGGTGTTGGCAAGGTTTTGTGTTCTCATGATTCAGTGTTCAGTGCGTGTCAAATACTGATTTAGCTTTGGGACGTTGAAGGACTACAACACAGTTTTGAAAAATCGTGTTAAGCAGATACACACCTTCTCTCTCTGCATCAAAAATGGCCTTATCTCAACTTTTCCTCATACATATTCATTATAAATCTACATAGCCATCAAAATCACAATAATAAGGAGGTCGAGGTACTTTGAATTGTCAGAATTGGTGAAATATTGGTGATTTTAGGTCCATTTTCCGCAATGTGAGTCGCGGGATGAAAGGGTTCATATCTGTTAAGGATATTTATGGTCCTACAATACCTTTAGGCGTGAGTTCCTTATCTACTTTTAGGTGCTTTACTCCTGAAGTATATTCGAGAGTCTCATATTCTCTCATTGTACTTCAGGTAAGGCATTCACGCATCGTATTACATTATAGATCTTCTAGATCGATAATCTACAACTTAGCTTATATATTCTCTCATTGTACATCAGTATTACTGTGCATTACTTCAGGTTATGAGCCCAAAGGCATAGTAACAGCAAAAAACATCAAGTCGTCTTTTTCATCGTCCACTACCGTTTCCGATACGACCGGTGCATAATCTCTTCGATACGATTCAAAACTTCAAGAAAAAATCCGAAACAAACTTTTTTGGCCAAAAATGAACAATTTGAATACCTTCTTCGAAGATCTACCCGGCTTATCTCTCAATGACATCAGTAACCGTGCCTCAAAGAGCTTGCCCGGTTTCTCTTCAACGCAAGCGACAGCCCATATGGATCTTGATTCTAGCGCGCGCATACCATCCCCTACACAACCAGTAGCCAACGATGACGACTTGAACGCTGGAAATTCACTGATCGACCTTATCGAGCGCGCTAATGCCTCGATCAAAGATCAATTTTCCCATCATGTAGCTTCACCCGCTGCAACTGAGAGCAAATCCGAAAGCCCTTCCAATCACGACCAAAACTCGCTTTCCCACGAGACCGTGATACCCACACCTCCATCCGCGCCTGCACCGCCAACCGTGAACAAGAACCCTTCCAACCAATACCAAACCCCGCCTTCTCAAAAGACCGTAACTACAACACCTCCACCCGCACGTGTACCGCCAACCGTGAGAAATTCTCGTCACCATCCTACTCGACTGCCCGTACCTTCACTATCAGCTCCACAAGCACCAGCAGCCTGATCGTCCACCGTGTCTAAATTACCATCCGTTCCTTCGCCGCTCTCTGCAAAAACATTAGTTGGACGTTCACCGCCCGCGCATAACCAACCAACATTTCCAACAACAACACTCAATTCAAATATCAATAACAACCCTACAGCACCAGCCGTGCATTCCAAACCAACCGTGCAACTCCCTTCCTTTCCCTCTGTTTCTTTAACAGAACAGCATTCACCGTAAAACCTCGATTCTTACCGTCAAATGCAGGAAGAAGTACTGCGCATGCAGCTCCATGCGTTACAACAGAAATAGCGTGCCGTAAAAATTCAACCTTTCTACACAGACTTCAACGGCAAACCTACCGATCAAATGCTCTTCCTGGAAAACCTTTCACTGAAAGTGTTGAAAAAAATTAGTCATCAAATCAATTGACGTTTATATTTCAATGCTTTGTACAAGTCATTATGCCATTATCGATGTCTCACGGGATTCCTGCGGGACTCCGTTATGCTCTTTTTGATCATTCCATCGAA
>Ga0115008_10005382_pt1 | contig 10582 bp, 9 predicted proteins | sample FraStrMetagenome_FD_87164 | JGI IMG/M metagenome (GOLD analysis project Ga0115008, IMG submission 87164) | Marine eukaryotic phytoplankton communities from Arctic Ocean - Fram Strait ARC3M Metagenome | ecosystem: Environmental > Aquatic > Marine > Oceanic | place: Fram Strait | collected 2012-06-18
ATCACAGTTGGGAATGGGAGATGAATACAAAGTTGTTGGAATACAAACTCTATTCTCCAGTACGCGAGATTCTGTGTTACTGAAATGATTTTTTTGGATACCGGTATTCGGATTTTCGTGTGTGTGACTGTATTTATTATTATTTTTGTTATGTGTGCATCACCGCAAAAACATGTTTTTTTAGAAAGACAATATTATGTAAAAAACGCAAAAATATATTTTAGCCTGAGTTATGTTGTGATAGATCCATAGTATGAGAACGGTATGCGAAGTTTAAGTGCCACTCCACTAGACATATCTGCAATCCAGATAGAAAAATTCGGGACAGTGTCTTGCAAGCGAACTAAGCACATGGCACTTCGATATTTTTGGATAAGTGATCATGTAGGAAAAGGAACTGTGACTCCCGTGTATTGCCCCACGAAGCAGATGTTAGCGGATGTCCTAACGAAACCCTTACAAGGATCATTATTTAAGGTGATGCGTGATACAACTCTGAACAGCTAACACTGGTGAATATCGCTATGTATATATACATATGTACACATAGGTTATGATATTCACACACAGTCAACATGTATATGTGCATGTAAGTATATGCGCTCGCGTCATTATCAATATGTTTATATATAAAAAAGATGATGAAGGAAAATGCAAGATGATAATTATAAGGTTGAAATGTAACTAGGATTGATATAACCTCAAGATCAAGATAACCGTTATAGGCTAATCTAGTATATAATGCAGTGTGCCTACTTCAATTCTTTTCTTGCGTATTTTTGTGACACTTCCCGTATTCCTGTGATTGAATGATGCTCATGACACATGCATACGACATACGACGAACTTTGGTGCCGAACTACTCGTACAGAGTATTTATCAATATAACACATTACAAGTCTAACAACCAATATTACATCAATATAAAGATAACATCACAGACAGCACTACGGCAAACTCTGTCACAATGAAAAGTGCATTACTTTCCCTTTTGATCGGATGCACGTAAGTATCATCACGATTACAATATTTATTTGAAGATAAGAACGTCGTCGGCGCCCGTCCTGTGTTACTTTTGAATCAGCGTACATGTGTATTCGCTGTTGTTCGGAAAGGAGTGTTCTCACACTTGGTCCTACGTTCTCCTTTTGCTTTTTGTCAAATAGATCGTCCTCAGCATTTAGCACTTTTGGGTTCGATCGTGTCTCCTCTGCAAGACTTCAGCATGGTTCGCTTAACATGAACTGGGCAAGTTTCGAGGAAACGTCAAAGCGAGAGCAGGTTTGTTTTTCTTTAATAAAGAACAAGTGGATGACTTTATGTTTCCCTTTTGCTGACATTATGACGCGTTTCAATCGTAACAGCCTCGTTATGAGGGAGGAAAAGGTAGTTGGGATCACCTGGCCGGCTCGACGCTCATGAAGGTAAGATTGTATGTGGTAGTGTATGATGTATTTTTGTTTACCTTTCCACCAGAATCGCCTAAATGATTTGAAATGCATAGCCCCTTCAAGGTTTAGAGGTGTTGTCGAGTTATCAGACATGGGATAAGCTTGCAGGCTCGAAACAGATGAAGGTTTGTTGAACTATACGTCGCATTCTTTTTATTCATGTCATTCTTGCTTATCTTCGACCTTGTCAGCCGTTAAAAGTAGGAAAATCTTTTGGAGGAAGCCATTTTGATGAATTAAAGTATGCGCCTCGTTCATCCTCATTTGATAACATGGAGTCTATCTTATCCTGTAACGCACCGTCCGCAACAGTTTGGGAACATTTGATAAGTTCACATCAAATGAAGGTATGTGATTTTTTGAAAACTGAAATAAATTATTCTTAGCGCTAAACGGTTTCGTTAAAGCCCCTACATCCTGCCAGTATCAACTCCAAATCTTTTCTAGATGTCCTGTTGTCTCCGACACAAGCTCAAGGTATTGTCTGTAAAGGCCACATCTGGGACAAACTAGAAAGCTCACAAAGAATGAAGGTATGTGTTTACGTTTAAATAATATATTGTGAAAATACCTAATTTTTCGTGTTAAAACAATTTAGCCTCTTAAGCATAAATTTGAAACTGAAAGGGTCGAAAATATCAGTGCTTCAAATGTTTTGATTACTACTACGAATGCAGATATTATTTCAATTCCTTCTATTGACTTAACTGGTAACGTGTGGGAAAACCTTTCAGGGTCCAAAAGAATGAAAACATTAAAACCATTGAAATTTAATGGTAATACCATTCAAAATTTGGGAAGCCCAATATCCACCAGGCGTGGGCCATCTCTTCCTGCTGTGAAGGTTTTACATCCGGGAGTTGACGACATAGTTACAGCGGGGTTTTCGATTGATGCAGGATCAATACCAACGCCAAATTATTGGGCCCGACTTTCTGGCTCAACTGCCATGAAGGTATGTGTGTCGGCGAATTACTTTTCTTCATACTCTATTTCATCTAACTGTGAAGTCTAGCCATTGAAGCCCTTGAATAATTCTCTAGGAAGGCTTAAGTCCAACCGGTTATTGCAAATAGCGATCGAAGAGTTTACATTTAATGACGATGGAACTAAAGTCTCGGTCGGAAATATATGGAATCGAATGAAAGAAGTGATAAAGCCGAAGGTAAGGTAATAATTATTACATGATAATATCCTCTGACTGAGAGTTAACTCCCATCAGTTTGTGGAACCCGCAGGAAAAAGCATGTATTTAGAGGTAATGAAGTCATCTAGAAAGTGCAAATTTGACATCATATCACATGTGTTACAGGAGTTGTTGAATGATGCCAAGGAATTGGAGATGAATGCGAATGCTCACAAGCATGATTTAGGCACTATAAGGTTAAATGTAGATGTACTGAACCTACTAGTCAATGATGATCTTCACGAGAACATGGAATTGGCCTCGAACGAATATAAAGACCTCAAAATAAATCTGGCAAGCCTGAAAAAAAGAATTGATTGTTTATCCAGGAAGCCTTAAATTGGCGAGTCGTATCGTAACCCATATTGAAACATCAATCACGAAATAACAATGATATAACGAACAGAGCAGATAGCATGAAAATGATTTGAAAAATTCGACTTATTGAAGGTTTTACTGCCGAAAGTGAATACTGATCTATGAATTAAGCTGTGAGCCTCATTACTGTTCGATTTTTATTTTACTTTAAGATACATTTTGATTTCAATTTATCATCCTCCTTAGTACAAACCTTCTATTCCATTCCTTAGTTTCTACTCGTATGGGTTTCGTTTGACGAATTCCAGTACGCGTGCTTCCACATCTACCAATTCTCTCAAGCTCAGACAAAAACATGCCTTTCATTATTCGTATTGACCATCTCCATTCCTTCATTAGTGACTTCTTCGGCCTGAGCTACTCTTTGCATCCCAAAATTATTATGACGGAGAGGAAATATGGTGAAAACGATCCCTGTGCCATTCGATTGGTTAACTATCCCCCACAGTCTTGAATGAGTAACATACTCTTGCATTGCAGGTCGATCAAGTTCTTCACTGGAACTCAATTCCTGCCTACAGGTAGGGCAATTAGTGTTGTTTTGGAGCCAGTGTTCTATGCAGGATAAATGAAAGTTGTGTCCGCAGGGGAGGCATTTCAATTCCGCACCTTCCATATATTCTTCCATACAGATAGCACAACAATCTTCGGCATTAATGTCCGGATCATCTGGGTTATATATTTTGACAGGAATTGATTCGAAAAGCTCTCTTCGTGTTCCGTTCCTCCCGAGTCGACGGTTTGTGAATAATTCATGTATACTGCCCGCTCCGCTACCATTTTCTCCACGAATACGGTGAATCATACGCCAACGATAGCTTGTATAGATTGCAGATACAACAATTCCACTAATAAGCATTACCAGCACAACAAATTGTAATGACTCAATTTGAGTTTCCATCATCAAAGCTTGGTCAGCTAACTCCGGAATTAATTGACCCTGGACGACTGTAGCATTTGGTAGGAAAAATTTGTAAAGACCATCAACTGAATTTACTCGTTGCATCCTTCCTCCCCTTTAAAAATATATAAATGCAAAATACTTTATAGGCGAAAAGACTTCTTTATAGAAGGTAAAGTATGCCTTACCATACAAATAAATTTCCAAGTCGATCATATATTGAGGTGTGGTCAAACCTAAATTGTGGACCTTTTGACAGGGGTTCAGAACTAGGGGGCATTGTAATTTTCATCCACCTTGATGAACCTTGTTCAAGTATCATTAAATCCCCGTAAACATATGCAACCGCTTCGCCTGTCATAGTTTGCCCCCGACGATTACCACCGTAGGATATCAAAGAACCATCCTGCGCAACTTCAAGTGAGTGATAAGCACGGGATAACTGGGGAGTTACTTTTCGTTGGGTCCATTTTCCGTCCCCAACATGAAATTCCCAAACATCTGAAAGCGTAGACCAAGAACTATGATATTGATCCAAATAGGCCCCTTCCTTAGCTTCCGATATTGCCATTCCTCCAAATAAGAAAAAGGTATTATTTGCGAAAGCGCCCTTATGTGCTGCCCTTTTACTTGGCATCACTTTGTGATCGGATGATGAACTTTGTTCTGATAGCTTTTGAAAGGTCATATCATTCATAGAAAAGGCCCATATATCATTATAAACTGAAACTTCAGAACCCATGTCGACTCCGCCATGAAATACAATCTTGTTTTCTTCTCGCCACACCCCACCTGCCACAAGTGATCGTATCGGAGGAGAATTATTCGTAGTATAATTTGAAGTTCGCGTCCATTGTAATTTGCTCATTTCATCACCTAAAAGGGCTGGCAAAATAGGAGCACTCCAAATAGTTAACTTGTCACCGTGATCTGCGAATGAGAACAGCTCGTTATGAACTCTGAGACCCCCTATAACGAACAAAGTTCCGTCCTTGCCTACACCAGTTAAGTGTCCCATTCTTCCTGGTGGCCTTTCAGGTGCCCGAGTACTATCTGACGTGTGTGGATGTCCGCAATTAGTAGACAACGGATCGGATAAGTGTTTTCCCGTGCTGCGAATTCCCTGATCCAATTGCATCCATGGACTCTTTCTCGAGTTTCCTGCTAGTGTGCGATTCTCTTCCAAATCTCGAACTTGGTTCAGATCTAGAGCCCACACTGGAAACGAACAAAAATCATCATCCGTAAATCCCCCGCTTACAATCATCCATTCACGCATTACACGGCTATTATTAGATTTTGGATCCACAATTTCTGTATAAAAGTAAGTAGATTCATGCGAGCGTCGATTCGTCGGCACATCCCATTCTTTATTCGTATTCTGGGACAAATCTTCCCACCACGAGGGGCCTAAATTATCATCCCCGTCGTCACGTATCAGTCCACGGCTTGGATGTAAAGGCAACGACGGTCGTAACAGTGCATGCTCGATCAGAGGCCGAGCCTCCCATGGGACTGAATGCAAGCTATTGAATATTCCAGTCTCGCCCGTAATCATCCTTCACCGATAAAGTCAGAACTCTCTGCTCTCACTCTGCGTGATAATTCTTAGAATTGGGAGAGACGATGGATCCAAAAGGAGTTGATTGTTCGTTGTTGACTCTCTCTCTCTCTCTCTCTCTCTCTCTCTCTCTCTCTATTGCTCTTTGCTGAAAAGGAGATAGATGCAAGAGCTGCACGAGGCACGAGAGGTACAGACAGCAGAAAAAGAAAGTGGAGAAGACTCTCTCGAAATATTGTAATAAGTAGACGGAACACGGTCACAATGTATACATATATAACAGTAAATATTATTAACGGTATTACACATTCGATGTCCTGGAAAAAAAATTCGAACAAAATAACCTGTACATGTACAATGTACGCACATGTCATTTACGCATTTGTTTTCGTACAATAAATGTCAGAAGTTTATTTTTTTATCGTCCTTTCAGCTAGTAAAGTAGATCTAGACACGCGACCGATGGTCGGCGGTCGGCGGTGTGCGGTGTGTAAGGATTTTCCACAAGTTCTCACTTCCCACTTGATACACATAATATGTGTAATGTACGCTCGTAGCTCGTACAGTCGTGTACTTCTTCTTTCCGAAAGAATCATCCGCGCATGGAAGGCCATTCATACATGCAGGATTACGACTCGTGACGATCATACAAATGGTTCGCATTCAAATATATGACATACCAGTACATCTTTTTTTGATTTACATGCAGAGACAGCTAGAGATTGCATAGCTTTGACTAAACCATAGTGAAGTGTATTTAACCAGTGTTTGTGTTTGTAATGGGAGACATGGGGGTGGCAGATGATAATAGATTAGGCAATTACATCGAGTTGAACGTAGGTGGAACTGTCTTCTTCTGCTCCAAAAGCCTCCTGACGTACTATTGCTCATATTTTTCATCCAAATTTAATGATGATTGGACGACGGCGTACAATCACACAAATGAACGAGGAAACAAGCAGATTTTTATTGATCACAATCCTGAGCCATTTCGTATACTTTTAAACTTCATGCGAGAAAACTGTTTAGAATGTCAAGAAATCTGCTCCATTCCTGTGCTTCTTCAGGCAGAATTTTTCGGTGTAGATGATCTACTTAATGCGGTGAAATTTCGCTCCTACATCAACAAACATCCTGAATTTCGGGGATCACCACATGATGTCATACATGCATTTAATTCAAGATACGGAGGTATCAAAGATGCCATATCGAAGGGAATTTTGCCATCTTATTTGATAAAGAGAGAGGGCCGGAAAGAATACGCTCTTCTTGGTAAATCTTCCGGCCGTTTCCTCGTTCAAGGGCCGAAACGGTTGTTCGACGACGGACCTTTCGATGATTTATCCGCAGAATCTGGACTAGTTCCGATAAGTCCATTATTTCTTGATTGCCTAAATTGGGTAAGAATGTTCATTGCGATTGTCATCCCTTAGGGATGTCATATGTTACGTTTTCATCTAATACATTTCTTTGTAGCTGGGGATGAACGGTTTCGTCACTCTCGATATTCCAGAGTGCGTAGTGCAAGAAGGCATTAGAAGGTTTGTATATCAAAGTGAAATCTTTTCGCACCTTACCTTTTTTGCCAACTCTCAACTATTATTCTTCAAATCATAGGATTTTCTTTTCAAGATTCTTGGCATATTCGAGCAAAATTCCAGAACATGAGCTATGGAATTCGTTTATCATAGATAATAATAGAAACGCTGACGAACACAATAAGAAACCAATATCGAAACAATACGCTTTGCTCACAGTTTGTTCGCGTTCAATCGTACCGGACTTTGGTGGCGTGGGAATGCTGCGAGAAGTTGCTAAAATAGAGGCCGATCTTGGTTTGAAATCCGAAATTGAATTTAGAGGACAACGAATCCATACAAATATTTCAAAAGTATCTGGTTTAAACGAAGCGACGACCGTGTACGTATGAATTGAAGTTGTCTTGCATTCCCAATCTTTCTTACGCTTTCTAATCATGCGATCCTTACTTTCTCTTAATTTTATCTAAAGGTCATGCATGAATTGGTTACAAACAAATGGATATACTCGGAGAGAACCCGAACTAGAAGAATTCTACAAAACATCTCAGTCCATATCGTCTCAAAAAACAATTTCTATTTTTTCGCGAATGTATGATGAATCGTTCTCTTTGGAATTGAAAAGGAAAAAAATAGCTCACAACATATCATTTTTCGTCGAAACTTCGTCAGTAGAGCTAAGTAGATGAGAGAAAAAGAGAGTCAAAAAACAAATAAGAGCGGTGCTAATTAGCGTAATGCTTTAGAATTAAAGTAGAGTTGTTCTAGATAGCGTATATCTACACTTTGGGCTATCGAGACATGAACCATTACGAAAAAAGGGTTCCTTCAAGTAGAAACTTGATCATTAAGGTGAAATTCCAAAAGACTTGTAGATGTTGGGTTAGGCTCGAAGCTTATCTGTACGCAAACCAGTCACCCAGGAAGGTAATGACTGTTAAAATCCTTCGATTAGATTTTTCGTCTGCACAACTTTGCTGAACAAGCAGTCGTCAGTTTTATTTTGGTTCTTTTGCAATAAATAAACTTCCTTTTATGAAACAGCGCTTTGCCTCTAGAGCAACTTTCACTGGTACAATGATCCGGATCCGGTTATCCTAGTATGGACGATGTTTCTCATGGTTCTCATTACAATAATTTCTGTTGCTCTTCTAAACGTCTATTTCGAAATCTTCATACCAGAGACACGTCGAGACCAAACATAAACTAAAGCTTTATCAACAATATATTTAAGTATTCAATCATTTTTTGATGATTGGCGAAGTTGAATATTATTATTATACACCGTCCTAGAAGGCGGAAGACACATTATATCTTCTTGCGTAATTCGCAACAACAGATTCTTTACAGCTTTTCTCATCGAATCAACAATTACAATTGTTAATCCAATTTCTTCGCGACCTTTCTTCAGTTCTTTCCACGAGGTGATGCTTTTCAGTAAATTTGAAAGTCTTGATTGAATATTACCATTTGTCTGTTGTGATAGGGCCCGCAAAGATCTTGATAGATGCTGATTACATGAAATTGCGTTCGAAAATGAAATTAGATCATCTTTTACTGAAATGTTTATTCGATCATCTTCATTTTGAATAAGCAACTGGTTTACTTTGTCGTGCAAAATTGAAAAGCATTCAACAAACTTTGCTTTCGCGTCATACTTTGAATCGAGTTTTTTCATGTCTTTAGATTTGGACATAGCTATAAATTTAAGCTTTGGCTTTTTCGATAGAGTGTGCAATTCCAAAAGCGACCAAATCAAGCTCTCAAACAAATTTTGATTACTGAAAGATACGTCGTCCAATTTTTCAACGAGATCAGATCTCGAAGAGGCAAAGCTCAACAAGTTATCAGACTGAGCACAAAGAAAGATTATTGATCGCAATACCCTTCGCGACGAATGCGACTTTGCCGTAGGCTGGGAAAGTAGCATTTCACTCACAACAAGCATTTCAATGAAAAATCTCGAAGATATCAATTGTGGCGATATCACAGGATTCGAAAAATTCCCATCATCTTTCAAGCTGGCTCCTGCAAAAAAGTCCAGAACGGAACAAAGTGGCGTTATAAACTTGTGTAGAGAATCATTCTTTCGAACTCTTTCCAGAAGTTGTGTCAACCAAGGAAGAAGAGAATTCAGTGTATTCGACAAATCGAAGTATTTTCTCGTTGAGTTCCGTATTGAATATGATGAACACATGGAGGCTAGACAATTTAGAATGGTCGTTATAACTGATTCTTCTTCTGTACAAAAATAACTTCTCTTTTCAACCACGCGCCTTATCAGTATTATAAATGCCACAAATGCATCCACGTCGTCTTTATTAACCTTTTCGTCAAGAACTCTATCTCGCAATATAAACAAATATTTTTGCCACAATATACTAAAGTCATTCACACTCTTAGAATCGCTCGAGGAGGTAAGAGACGTCTTCCCATGATTATTTGATGAAAAATCATGAAACAAAAGTTCCACCGTAATATCTGTTAATATCTTTGATGCAGAAAGGGCGCGCCAGGTCTCAATATCAAGAGCACTAATATGAGAGTAGTCAAGCCTTGACATCAGCTCCTTCATGATGCTGCGCAATTCTTCCCAATTCAATGGTTTTGCCGGCATTCTCGTCAGCGAATCAAAACTAAAAGGATCCTCAAAGCTGACTGCTGACGATGGTTGATAAACATGACCGTCTTCGTATTCATAGTCAGAATCGTCAGACTCGTCTGCGATGATCTCCGCATACTCGTTGCACAACTCTTGCGTAGAAGCAACATTTTCGTTACCATGACAAATATTTCTATGATTCGAATCCACAAGATCATCTTCCTTATCCAAACAGCCTCTATAGTTTCCCACGAAGTTTCGAACGCGTTCAATGTCATCCTGTTGTAAAAGTTCGAGGGGAATGCGCACAAAACATGCAAAAATAACTTCTGCAATCCCGCACTGCACAAGTTCACCTCCACCACCACCATTCGAAATGCGCACATCGTATAAATTACTTAAGCCATTTCCAGACGACGTATCATTATTCCGTGACGGGACTCGCTCGGCACAGTGAAGTAAACCATCCACGAAAGGTCTGCTCAGCGGCAACTTGTGAAGGTTCATCGCTAGCTTCCTCAACGATGCATGGTCACGGACTATCGGATCGTCATAGCAGAGAGACGTGTATGTAGATTCAGGGGATGCAGGAAGGTTCGGAGTTTGGTCCTTGAGACGCAAAGCCTCGGCGAGGGCTTTGACCGTTTCTCGATCCATCTTTTTATGCGAGTTTCCGTGTCTGCTGTCTGCCGGTACACGTCAATCGTGTCTACCAGTAGAGTGGAGTAGCACTAAACTTTCGCACCAAGTTCTCATCATTACCATTACCATTTTCTATCAAATATGGCGATGGTATGATCACGAACAAAACAATGTTCATCTAACGATAAAGATCATAAATAAGATGTACTATGTCTAATAGAGAGGAATTCTATTAAACTATTCCTTTAGTTTTGGATTTAGTACAATAAATGAGTGGAAGTCTCGTCATTGGAAGTTTTCATTTACCTCTTACTAAACCCGTA
>Ga0115008_10005383_pt1 | contig 10581 bp, 15 predicted proteins | sample FraStrMetagenome_FD_87164 | JGI IMG/M metagenome (GOLD analysis project Ga0115008, IMG submission 87164) | Marine eukaryotic phytoplankton communities from Arctic Ocean - Fram Strait ARC3M Metagenome | ecosystem: Environmental > Aquatic > Marine > Oceanic | place: Fram Strait | collected...
ACAATATATGGGCATTAATTCTTCAAAAATTTTCGCGAAAAAGACTGCCCTGCTAATTCGGTTCGTTAAAATTGAAAATTGACTTCAGATTCGGAATCCTGGACCATTTTTACCCCATATAACGTGAATTTTTGATGGAAAAAAATCCCTAGATACAGGGATAGCAAATAAAGTGAAGGAAAATATGACACTAAGGACTTGAATAATTCGCAAATTGAATCATCAAGAAATTGAGATATTGAAAATTTCCATGATTAAAACCATCACCACTTTATATAAATTATAGTTTTTAAAGATGACAACCCTCCTTAGAGGGTAAAATAAAAAAATGAGATTCTTTTTTCTAGTTCGTATAAATCAGCTTGGTTTTCACCGGAATGTTACATCGGCAGTATGATAATAACGACGTATCTCTAACTTCGTGGGTTTATTTAAAATAGATAAACCGCCCTGTTAATTCATAGATATGATTCTCATTTTGATTGTCTACTAGACTTTCGAATAATTGAGTGAACTTTTCCTTGAATGTCTGACTCGTGCTCCAAGCTCGTCGTTGAGATACCAAACATCAAATGGTTGTTCGGAAGGATAAGAATACGTTCCAGAACGATTGTAGCTTCGCTTGCAAATTTCAGTCGCGCAATCGTAGTCTGTTGTTGAAACGTTCAGGATTCCAGCGAGACGCTCTTTAAGACCTTCCATATTGTCTAAAGTTTGAGTTAGCTTGAAGTTCGCTCCAGCCAGTTTTTTCTTACCTAGATAGTAGCGCAGCTCTTCTTGTGACCTCCAGGTACAAGCATGATCAATCAAATAAATCTGCTTTGGATCATCGTGTTTAAGTCCTTCTTCGTCGCAAACAACTACTTTATAGTTTGAGTCGACGGGAATGCCACTGTCATCCTCTGCAACATGAGTCAGCATGAACTTGTTTCCGCCATCGAAGCTTTCGCTGCTGATTTTTCTTTGCAACGTTTTCCAGAATAACTCGGGAATTCCAAGCGAGTTGAGCTGGTCAAGGTTATCAGCGAGAAATTGCTGGTACTCATCGTTGTCTTCATTATTGTGATCTGAATAAAACACCGGTGGATTAAATGAAAACCTGATTCACTTATAAAATAGTAGATTTTAAATTGTTAATTTTAAATTTTTTTTAATTATCTACAAAATTTGTTAAATTATAAAAAAGTGAATTTTGAAAGAAGTAAAAATTTTGTTTTGTTAGGTTAAAAATATAATTAAAATATTATTACCTTGCGCCATATTTTCGAGAATAAGTTCTCTTCCTTGTTTACTACTCTTCTTCTCTCCAACCGAAGCGCGCGGTCCTCCACGCCAGCCAATCACAACGAAGCTCTCTGGCTGCGCGAATTTCAATTTCCTTCTCAAGAAGAGAATTTTCCCGTTTTTAAAATTCTTCCAATTTTGCTATTCAGAAAGAGATTCATTTTCCAGATAGATTTTTAAAATGAGAGCAGATGAAACATTTTCACAAATAATTCCAGCAGAACTAAATTCTCCGACTGTTAGACAAAATTTCGAATTTCCCGCCCACACGTGCCTAACCTATTCTTATGAAAAAATGTTTATAAAACTTTTTATTTTCAGAGCTAACAAAATCGGAATCGCGGATCGGAATGTTTATAAAAAGTATCGAGCTGGACGGTTTCAAATCGTACGCCCGGCGAACTGAGATCAAAGACTTCGACCCGCTCTTCAACGCTATCACTGGACTCAATGGTTCTGGAAAGAGTAACATTTTGGACTCGATTTGTTTCTTGCTTGGAATCTCGCAGCTGACTCAAGTCAGAGCTACCTCGCTTAATGATCTTGTCTACAAGGTACATTAATTGTCCAGTATTAGATTGACGTACTGTTATAGAACGGACAAGCAGGCATAACTCGAGCTACAGTCTCAATTACATTCGACAATCGTGACAAAGAAAAGTCGCCAATTGGATACCACGACAGCGATAAAATCGTAGTGACAAGACAGATCAACGTTAATGGAAAGAACAAGTACATGATCAACGGCGTCCACGCGCAGAACAATCGAGTCGCGGACTTCTTTCAAAGCGTCGGCATGAATATCAACAACCCCCATTTCTTAATTATGCAGGTGCGAAATGAAAACTGCGATTTATGTTACTAAAAGTTAACTTCAGGGTCGCGTGACGAAAGTCATGAACATGAAGCCAATGGAAATCCTCTCAATGATCGAAGAAGCGACTGGCACTAGAATGTACGAGTCGAAAAAAGACTCCTGCACCCGTGCAATCGAAAAGAAACAACTGAAGTACAACGAGCTTACGAAAATACTAAACGAGGATCTGCACCCGCAAATTGAAAAGCTGAAAGGCGACCGTGAGAGCTACATGCGCTATCAGCAGCTAACTCGCGAGATCGAGCACAGCCAGAAGTTCGTGATTGCGTTTAAATACCACTCGCTTGATGAGAAACTGCAGAGTGCTGACGAAGCAAAAGCGAGGCTCGAGGCCGAGTTGCAAAACGCTCGCGAGGAGGAATCCCGGCTCAAGGAAACTCAGGCTCAATCAGAAGGTAAAACATAAAGTCATTCCATCACCTACTCCTCTTTTCAGAGTCGCTGAAAAACATGATGGAGCAAAACGAGGCTGAGGAAGGCACCCAAATGGCCGAGAACGAAGCTAAACTGAAGCATCTCCGAAATACAGAAGCGAAAAAACTTGGGGAGAAAAAAGCCGAGCAGGATAAAGTAAAACGGCATCAGCAAAAAACTGAAAAACTCAAGAAAACAGTGAAAAACACGGAGCAGACGATCAACGCGAAAGAAGTGGCGCGAGAAAAGATGCAAAACGCGCACGAGTCTAATGAAGCGAAAATGAAGGCGGCCGAAGAGGATTACAACAAGGCGACGAACATGCTGGAACAGCTGAGAGTCGGTACTGCAGTCAGCGCGGACGGAAGCGGAAAGACTATGGCTGACGAGGCGATCGAAAAGCGGCAGATTGTTTCTACGAAGGAGACAGTGCTAAAAACAACATCGGCAAAGATCAAGAGAAATAACAACGATATCAAGTAAGTCTTCGCCAGAAATTTTGCCGTTTAAAAAATACCTTTTAGCAATCTGAAGCGACAAATGACAAAAGCCTCCTCTTCGTATAACGCAGACAAAAAGCAACTAGACAAGGTTGTCGGAGAACTCGATAAAGTTAATGCAGAGCTGGACCAGGGTGGATTCAATGAGGAAGAATATGCGCGCATGTCTACGCGACATAACAATCTTGAGAACCAATGTAAGTTCGCCAAATTCTGTGTTCGGCAATATTTATAATTTTTGTTTATTGTAAAACAAAGTTATTTTTAAATAGCGAAATCGAGTCTAATACACATATTTTCATTTTATTTTCTTAGATTACGTCATTTGCCAGTCAAAAAGCATAACAAGCTTGAGTTTTTTTCATTCAATTTAAAATATTTCAGCCTCTAAATTAACTTTTCAGATGAGGATTTGAAATCCCAAGAGACGCGATTCTACGAGCATTTCAATCGACTCGAAGATCCTTTGAGGTAAGAAATTTTAAATGGGGGATAAATTATTTTGGAAAATTTTATCTTACGGACTCAATTTAATTTAATTGTCTGTAGCTACTAGCAATAGAGTGCGTCTTTTCAAGTGGAAAAAAGATTAAAACGAGATTAGTGACTTCATTCAATACAAGGATGCTGACTTATCCTTGTCCTAGATATCCGCCAAATTTTGACCGCAGGAAAATTATCGGATTTGCCGGCAAACTTATCCGCGTCCAAAAGAAGGAATTTCTCCCCGCTCTGGAAAAAACTGCTGGTGGAAAATTGTACAATCTTGTCGTCGATTCATCCGCAACTGCCCAGTACATTTTCAAGAACAAGCTTTTGAAAAGACGAATCACTATTCTGCCGCTTGACAAGCTATCCGTCGGCCGAAACGTCGACCCGCGAAAAATTCAAAAAGCAAAGTCTCTCGTTGGCGGTCCCAATGCAGAAGCCGCCGTCAACTGCGTTTCCGTTGATGATCCAGAGCTAGATATCGTCGCCAAGTTTCTCTTTGGTGGAATCATCGTGACAAACACGAACAACATGGCGAGTAGCATATGCTACGATAGAGACATCAAAACGAAAACTATCAGTAACGACGGAGGAGTCTACGATCCGTCTGGCTCGATCGCTGGCGGCGGCGATAAAAACTTCCTGATTCTAAAAGAGCTCGAGAAACTGCGCGAGATCGAAAATCAAATTGAAGATATCAACAAGGAGTACTACGATCTCCAGGACCGACTCAAGGAAATGGACAGCTTCCAAGCGAAATTTCAGAAACTGAATGGAAAGAAGGCGCAAATGACAGCAATGCTGGAGCAGCTTAAAGATAAGCTCCAGAACTCCGAATTTGGTCGGCAACAGGCCGAAATCGACGCACTTGAAGAAGAAGTCAAAGACATGCAGGCAGTGTATGACGAAGCCAAGGTAGAATACGACAAGGCTCTCACGGAAGCGAAGGAGATCGAAACGAGGATGCACAACTTGGAGAAAAATAGAGATCAGGAAAATGTCCGTAATTTTCCAGGGATAAATTTTTTAATATTGTCGGAAAATCTTAAGATTTTCATGAACTAAAGTATTTGCGAGCGAAAATGTGTTATTTTCTTATATTCTAATAAGGACATTAACGGAGGAATTGAAAAAGATGGAAAAGGACTGTGCTTTAAAAAAGAAAAAGATGGACGACGAGCTGATGCGGATCGAAGAGGCAAACGCTGGCTACGAGAGCATGGGCATGGAAATTGCTGGGCTGAAGGAGGAGCTTGAAGAAGCTAAAGCAGCTCTTCAGAAGGCCTCTGAAGAATCTGTTGATAGCCAGCTCCAAGGATTTATGGACGAGTGCAACGCTCTCAAGGCAGAAATAGATAAGGTAAACCCCTTTGTTCAGCTGAAAGAGTATCGGTTTTCTCCATTCAACTCTCTGCTGGGCATTCGAAAGCCTTCAAAGCTAGAGAGCAGTTAATAGTTGGCCATTTTGGCATTTTACATGCTATTATACTGAGCAAAAGAATGGGAGATAGAAATTCGTAGGCCAGTCTACCGTCATCTTAGGATACAGTGAGATTCCGGAGTACAACCTGCAGACAGTTTTTGCAAAAATTTATGTTTTTTCTTTTTATTTTAGAATAGAAACTAGCATGAATTTAAGATGGTGGACTTGATAAAAGAACAGCGAGGACTCATTAAGTCGCGAAACGAGCAAATCGAACAGACACGAAAGGAAATCAAAGAAAACGAGAAGCGTATTAAAAATCAGCTAGCTGAAATTCAAAAATGCGATCAGAAAATACAATTTTTCGACGAAACAAATGCTGCTGAAATGCGTCTTCGGTATAACTTATCTTTAAAAAAAATATTTAAACCATTTCTAAGCGCTAAAATGCGTGAAGAAAACGAGTTCATTGAGAGTGACCAGAGCATGTTTGCCAAATCTGGTGGTCCATATGATTTCAAAGCCACAAATCCACAGAAAGCAGAAAAGAACTTGAAAAAGGTGATAGCCATGCGGGATCAGTTAGATGGTCAAATCAACCACCGTTCCATGGCTTTACTTGTTCAAGGTTAGAAAATAAAACATTGCTCATTGTACAATCATTATTCTAGCGGAGAAGCAGGAGCAAGAAGTCATCACAAAACGTAGAGATGTCGTTGAGGAACTTGAGCAGATTGAAGGCTCGATCATGGCTCTTGACAAAAGCAAGAAGAAAGAGATCACCGAAGCTTACCAACAGGTGCTTAATTTCGCAATCGTCACTTTTTCTAACATTAATTAGGTGAACCGTGACTTTGGTCGCATTTTTTCCACGCTGCTGCCCGGAGCGACCGCTAAATTGGCGCCACCAGAAGGCAAATCGGTTCTGGAAGGACTCGAGTTCAAGGTAAACATGATGCTTTTATTACAATCGATTGCGGTGTCCCATTTCACGCGCGCATTTTGAATTTATTACCCGCGCGCGCACCCGCGGGCGCCACAAGCACAGAGTTTTTTCTTATTAACTAGTAAAAATGTGGGAAAGAAACTATTAAAATGCAAGAGAATTTGACTCAATACTTTTATCAGGTTGGATTTGGCAGTGTTTGGAAAGAAAACCTAGGAGAGCTTTCCGGTGGCCAGCGATCTCTCGTCGCGTTATCGCTCATTCTTGCTATGCTTCTTCTCAAGCCAGCTCCTATTTACATCCTCGATGAGGTCGACGCTGCTCTTGATTTGAGTCATACTCAGAATATTGGAACTATGTTGAAGCAGCAGTTCCAAAAGAGTCAGTTCGTTATCGTCTCACTCAAAGTATGTCAAAATTCCTATCAAGAGTTAAAAGTTCCAATTAGGATGGTATGTACGAGAACGCTTCTGTTCTATACCGTACCAAATTCGTCGACGGAGTTTCAACCGTCGCCAGGATTTCATCTGGAGGCAAAAAGGGTGCTGCAGCCAAGAAGGGCAAAGAAAACGACGTAATCGCCACTTGAAAATGTTTCTAGAATATTTTGATCACTTAACTCTTACAAAAAAACCACGCCATTACTGCCACTCTAGAAACACTGACATTATCTGCAAGTTCACTTCCATGTACTCAACACATTCCCCTAATGATATGACATTTAATTCATCTGTTAATCTTTTAGACGACTAGAAATCGGTGCATTTCAAGGAAAAAACTGGGGAGTACGAAGTCTTATCCAGGTAAAATATCAGATCTCATTTAATTTTTTGGCCAATGATTAATTTAGTAAAAGGTCTGAGCCGATTTTTCAAAAGACAAGCTACGCTTTTGTCAGTTGTGTGCGTTTGAAAAACTACCACGCGCGCGTTTCGAACCCTGAGGACAGTAAATTTTGAGACCGAGCTTATGTTTTCTCGATAGCCAAAGGTGGCTCTTGCTAGCTAAAAACTTTTGCTAGTGGAGCAGAAATTGCTATCGTACAATCGCATCCTGTTTTCTCTCAGTGGAAAGGGCGTAGTTCTGTCTTGCGAGATTGACGCACAAAATGATCAAGAAATTCTAAATGAGGCCTTCCAAATTTTTCCTGTTTTGGAAATATCAGCTGACGGACAGAGAGCCGCCAAGTGCGACCGGAAAGGGATGCTATTTTTGACTCGGGAAACAGCAACTGATTTCTACTTTGATCTCGTCGATCTACCGATAAGTTGCGATTCCCCGCCGAGCGCGTATCTCCGGTTATAACTGTCTGTCCAGCCGCGATGTTTTCATTTCCAGCAAAATCCAAATTTTCATATAATGAAGAGAAATTTTCTTCAGGTTAGTCTCGGACGACCAGAATTCATCCCAAAGATGCCACGAAGAGCAGCAGGACGTACGGCAGCACTTGTCTCGCAGCCAAAAATTGATGTTTTTACGGAACGAGTGACTAGGAGAAGCGCTAGAATCAAAAACTCAACTCTTGGTAAGATAAAATTTCTTATGATAGCCTATTTTTTCTTTCAGATTCTGAAAATGAGAACATTCGTTCAATCGCGGCTCCGACTAAGAAAGTGCTCATGGCTTCTCCGAAACGGCCAAACCAAAAGTTGTCGGTATCAGGAGGTTCTCCAACCAAGATGGCGAAGAAAGAAGAGCTTTTGAAAAATCACGAAACGATCCAGCAAACATACGCAAAACAACTTGAGCTATTGAAGTCGCCAAGCAAGCTGGGCACTCTCACTCCTGACAAGTTAAAATTCGAGCTCGATCTTTCGCCAGAAGCAGAAAAACCTCTTCCTTCAATTGTAAGGAGCAGACGCGCCTTGGCCTTCGACGATGAATCGAGTGGATCAGCTGTTCTTCCTTCAAGCTTTCTTCCGGAAGTTCAAGCACCAGTCTTTTCCGGCTCGCAAATCAAGAGAGCACGTGAAGTCGACTCTCAGCCGAATTCTCCTTCCACAGCGTCGCCAATGTACAAGAAGCAACTGGCCCCACGAATGTCTGCCAAAGAAGTCATGTCATCGCCAAAAAAACCTTCAAGTCCACGTGCCAGCCCAAGAAAAGTTGATGGGCGATCTCGGGCGGAAAGAATGCTCGAAGCAGCTGGTGGGGATGTCAAAATTGGAGGCAAAAGCATAAGCAAGGAGCTCCTTAAAAGACAGATTGAAAAGTCTGGCAAGCTCAACGAGATCAAAGAACGGCTAAAGAGCATCAAAACTGCTGATGATAAACTCCAAGCGATTCGCGATGGGAAAATAAAGGCAGAAAACCTGAAAATTCTTCGCAAAGAACGACCAAAGCCTACGCCTACTCCAGAGAATGCTCCCTGTTACATGCGATTCAGGCATCTTGTTGAGCCCGGCAGAATGACAAGGATGACTTTGCCGACATCGTATGAGATATTAGCGAAGCAGTTTGAAGCTGGCGACAATACCTGTGCGACGATGTTCAATCGGGGTCAAGCTATTGTGTTCGAAAAGGTAAAAATCCGAAGCCAAATTGATCATATTTGGTAATATTTTCTAGATCGCGCAAGCTGTGCGAACCATACACGGACACGCTTTCGATCTTGCTGAGCTCAGTCAGATCCGGTCTCTATATCCTGAAGCTTACAAGTATGAATGGAGAAAGGGTCTTTACGACGCAAAGTCTGGTTCCGGACGCGTCAAGTCCACAGCTTATCAGCTTACCCTTCACCCTCTTTTGGAAAATGACGAGAACGAGTCTGCAGGAGCAAAGCGTATGAGCTTGGCACACATCAATGCCCGCTACAAACTTGTAAGGAAGACCTTGTTCGGAATCGTTTTCGAACTCCACAAAAAATTCCTCGAGACGATCGGTGCACCCGTCGACAAGATGAAACAGATCACGAGATGGCACCCGAGCTTCCCCCTCGAATCCTGTGAACCGATTAAGAAAACGGAATTGCCAGCGAAACCGGGAAGTACTGGAGGTCCTACCACAGCTGCACAGGTGTTTAGAATTCTAATTTAAAGATTGTAAACCTTGTTTTAGCTACTCCACTTTATGAAGGATCAGCTACCCGAAAAGGCGTCTGAGAAACTTAAGGAACGAAAAGCAGAGCTTGAGAAAATCGAGCTAAAGAAAATTCTTGAGGAAAAAGAAGCCAAAAAGGATGAAGAACAGCCTTCTTCATCAAAGCCTGGAACTTCCAGTGGGAGAAGAGAAATACCACCACATATTTTGGCGAAAATTAGAGCCAAACAAGCCGCGAAGGTAAAGAAATTTATTAATTGAAAGAAATTTCAAAAAAATAGTTAAAATTTGTAACTTACAATTATATAATTATGGAAGGCAAGAAGCCAGAGATTCTAAAAAGATCCGACTATCTGGTGATACAACTTTCCTAAAGAAAACCATCTTGTCAAGAACAGATTGATATCGGGAGAAAATACACCCGTTTTGAACTACTTGTGACAAGAACAGCTTTTTAATCTTTAATTTAATTTTCATAACGACTTTTCTTGATTCTAATAGTAACTTTAGGCCGAACAAGTGTGTTCCCAAACAGTGGAGAAGGAGGCGGAATCAAACTTGCTGACTGAAATTCCAAAAGCGGCCTCGACAATCAGATCACATTTCATTGCTGAAAAGAAAAACGCGTTTCCATTCGATACAGCATGCAAGCATCTGAAGAGATCTTGGAAATCTGCTATTAGGTAACTATAAAATGATGGCTTCAGTTGTTAACAGCAACTTTAAAGCATTCAACAAGCTGGCAAGCTGCTAGAGAAGATCTTCGAGCTCAAACCCGAGTTCCTTGAAATCAAGACGGTCGTCGGAACAAAGTACTGCAAGCTAAAGAGCCGCGATATTCCCGTGAGCATTTTCGACGAGCTCGTCAAAGAAAAAATGGCTTCATTAGCCAAGTAACGCACCTGAATTCAATTCAATATTTTCAATTAGCTGCCGAAACTTTAATTCAACCCTACTTTTTCAGTTAGTTCCTCGAAAAAGTTTATCTGTAAATCAGCATTTCAATGTCCGCACTATTTTCACTATTCTTTACTTTATCCACTATTACTTTGGATACTCGTTTTATAAGAGCACAAATAAAAATCATCGTAAACACAGAATTTTGATGAGCAGTTATTATCACAAGCAAAATTTATTTCTTGAAAGGTTACAGGCTGAGATCCAACCGCCAGTCAGCACGAGGCCACTGAATGACAGTAGACCAGGGAGTGACAGTTCCAGCCTTGTCGGTGTAACCAGCAGTACTAAAGCAATTGGAAGTGTAGCAGCATTGTCTGCAGTATGAACGCTGGTTGTTGCTGTTATAGGCCGTTTCGGGCTTGCATTTCGTGAAACGGTCGTAAACTGCCGAGGCGTCTCGAGCAGCTGCGACGACGGGATCATCTAAGATAATAAATATCCAGTCATATAATCTTTTGGTCATTTCAGACTTTCTCAAATAATTACTCGGCTATTAATTTCCACCGAATTTATACATACTGAGGTAGGGTGAGGGGATTTTTTTAGGAAGCACTTTTTTTAGAAAGCACATTTTTTAGAAAGGCACATTTTTTAGATCTAAAAAAAGTGCTTTCTAAATAATGCGAATTTCTAAAAAATGTTCCTTTCT
>Ga0115008_10005386_pt1 | contig 10577 bp, 9 predicted proteins | sample FraStrMetagenome_FD_87164 | JGI IMG/M metagenome (GOLD analysis project Ga0115008, IMG submission 87164) | Marine eukaryotic phytoplankton communities from Arctic Ocean - Fram Strait ARC3M Metagenome | ecosystem: Environmental > Aquatic > Marine > Oceanic | place: Fram Strait | collected 2012-06-18
ATTGGGTTCTACGAGTACATATAAATCACGAGGCGGCTTCATTTAAGCATACCACTCTTAAAGAGATTGCGAGCGCAATCTTTGATTTGGACCCCTGTCCTATTCCCCAGCGCCTCCGGGGAGTAGTCCTTGATTTGTGTCCACTTCCCATGCCCAAAAACCTTGATACCGACCTTGATAGCTTCCTTCTCTTCGTCGCTAAAAGGCACACGCTTCTTACGATGGCCTGCTTTGTCAGAGTCAAACTGCTCCTTGAAAGTATTCGCGTCGCGGAGAAGACGCGCCACCTTTTCTTCCTTCCGGCCGATCACGACGAGTTTGCGCATTTTCAGGAAATCATCGAGCGTAGACCTTGAGATTTCATGACCATGCGACTTGTAAGCCAATGTTGCTTCCTTGTGAAGGTTGGTTAGCCGCTGGCGGTACTTCTTGAGGGCTTCACTCTCGACGTCGTTCTCCTTCTTCAAGAAATCGGTGATTCTCTGCATTTTGAAGAGTAGGTAAAAAAAATCACGACCATCTTGGTGACGCACCCCGCTATGAGTGACCTTCATTGTTGGATTTGGTTTCGAGGTTGGGTGAAGACAAGTGGGGAGAACAATACAGTTATGCCAATTGCGGCAGTTTGGTTGTGAGCAAAGGAAGGGACCTTGCAATAATAAACGATCGAGATTTTTATGACCTCTCTTTCGCATCAAAATCATAAAGTAGGTAAAAATTCTATCGTGGAACGGTGGAACGGAGAGGCGCCCTCGCCGCATACTTTGAATTGTCACCGTGGAGAGGCGCTGGCGAATATTTTTGAACTGCTTCGGATTTTGGGGGGAAGTTGCGAACCTTCCTTGGGGTTCGCAAAGCCACAACAAATTGAGCAACTTTGCTGCGGCAACACATCAGGTAAAAACAGCATAGCATACGAAGAGAATAGAATTGCAGAATAAATGAGTCGAGTCGAGCAGGATTGCATCTGTAATTCTATTGACTTCTTAGATGCTCCAGAAGCGATGCGTTCCGCGCCATCAACATAATACACCGCCAAAGCTCGAAGCAGCAGATTCAGCCAGCTCAAGGTTGCTAAGTTCTGTATCATATTATCGACCAAGTTAGCAAGTTCCTCCGGCGTCCAATGAACTGCGACGACTTTCAGTTCTGTCTGCGTAATTTTCAAGTCTCTATTGATTTTCGTTCACTGTCGTTCATCCATGGCATGGAAATGGGTCCCCAACCTTTAAAGCTACGAGAACTTTCCGAGGATGTCGTCCTCACGGTAGAGGTACAGCTCATCACCATCGACCTCAATCTTGGCGCCGCCATACTCGGGAAGCAGAACGGGATCACCAGCCTTGAGCGTGGGGACGTGCAGATTGCCGGATACGTCCTTGATGCCAGGTCCGACGGCAACCACCTCACCCTCGTTGGGGCTCTTGGACTTGTCCGAGGGTAGGTAAATGCCACCGGCGGTCTGAGTCTCCTTGGCCGCTCGTCGGACCAGGATGCGGTCGCCGAGAGGAGCAAGGGAGCGGGCAAGGGCCTGCGCATGGGCACATACCGACCAAATGGACAAAGGGCATAATTCATATATATCCGTCGGATTCCAGTCAGAGCGCATTCAAGCAGGCGGAGGAAAATTTCAGCAAATGTAACCCAAGCCAAAAATAAGCGCATTCGATCGCATGGTTCCAAGACCAAACAAAGAATCGTCATGGAGTTCGCATGTTTGGTTGCAGCAAGGGATTCCGACGAGAGACGGACGTTGAAGAAATCGGAAGAAGAGCCAAGAGAGGAATGTGTGAGTTATCGATATGCATGAATCCGCCACTTTTGAGGCCAACGGCGACATGCTCAGCCACATCCAACAGCTATCACCGGGCAGAGGAACCTTTGATTACTTACACGGGTGCGGAACATCGTGGGCGAGTTCTGATGTGGTACAGATCAAGAGGGGCATAAAAATGAGCGGCAGCCAAGAGATGCTCGGCTCGCGCCTTCGTCGCTCGAAAAACGGGTAGACGGGCAGACGGTATGTGGAGGAGTTATGAGTCGAGTGAGTCATCGAGTCGATGTGTCGGCTCTACTTTTTACATTTTGTACAAGGTTTCTACTTTTACTTTGCTTGCTGTGGCTTCTTGCTGGCGGGCTTCAGCCAAGAGTAGAAGTTCGTGTAAAATCTGCCTCTACATTTGCCTGTGAGCCCTCAATCAAGCATGTGACCTTCTTACCTTCGCCCTCCTCAACGTCAGAAAGAACAACGTATCTTTTCGATTTTCTATCGAATCCTTGGACTACGCCTCCCGTCTTTCCCCTGCGAATTGTTTTTATGATACAGGGCGTTCCTGTCTCAAAGAATAGTTGCCTCGCACCAATTTTGACTTTTTCGTCTCTTCCTGCCCTCCCCACAATGCAAATATATTTCCCAGTGTTCTTTACAGGCCGAAGAACGATTACAGTGTCGGTATCCAGGCAAACATTGGGCGCAAGGAGCTTAGCGCAGAAAGCCTTACCTTTCTCGATTGCTGCTGCCACTTCGCTACGAAGGCGATTGTCGCGATAAAACTGCGTTTCTTTCTCAATCCTTTTCGTTTTTTCGTGCTCAGGACCGAACACGGTCATGGACTTCGACAGCGCGAGCTCTGCCATCTTGGCCGCCTGGCTCGGGTCGCACTGGTATCGGGCAAGGGTCCGATCCAGCATTACTGAATATTCAGAGTTTCGGCCGTAATAGTCGTTTCGGACCTTGGCGAATGAGTCAGTGACCATTTTTTGGCTCGCTGCGTCCAGAGTGTCGGCCGATTCTAAGGTAGTCTCGCTCAGCGCAATGATGAAATCCGATCTCAGAGGGCTCTTATACTTGCCAATATCGTCTTTGATCATAGCTGCCTTTGACATGAGGGTTTTGGCATGCATCTCGTGATTTTTGTCATCGCCCATGGATTTGTAGACCGCGCACAAACCATGCACGGCAAGAACCTCGACGTAGGTGTGCCAAACACCCTGTAATGCCATCGGCGCTGTTTCTGGGTATTGTGGAAGCCAAGTGTTGATGTCGGATAGCAAACTCAGGTAGGCTCGGATCGTTTCATCGGCGTCTTGCTTCGCGTAGCGCGATTCGTTGGCTTGGTAGAGGCGCGCCTCGAGGCGCCTTCCGTCGTTCTTCAGTAGGCTCGCGGTCTGTTGGGCGAACATGTCCGCCAGCTCCTTCCGGACATCGCCTGTGTACTTTTGCTTGCAGTTCGGGCAGACTCGCCAGTAGAGAGTGCAATTCGCCTTGTCGCTGTCCGCACCGCCCTCGTATATTTCCTCCATTTTTGTCCTCGCATACTTGGCCAAGCATGCGATATGAGCAAAGCCAGCCGCTGCTCCTCGGCAGGCACAGCCTCGCTTGATTTGGCCGCCAGATTCATCTGGTTCTGGATCGAGACAAATCCAACACGATGGAGCAGCGCTGCAGTCGACGCCGTAACCGACAGCCATATTTTAAAGGCAGAACAGAACAAGGAAAGAACGGCAGAATGGGCAGAGTGAAGTGGACCATTATCGTCGATGCTCTCGCCTGGCCTTTCTTGTGGCTTCTTTCTCCTCGTCTGGAGGCTGGAGGGTACATGTAAGGTCGTAAGCAGCAGAAAGGCTCTTTCCAGTGACGCTTGAGGCTCTTTTGAAGGAAAAAGTGCGTCGAGTGAGTCATCGAGTCCATGATCTGCATCTTGCAAGAATCTTGCAAAATGCCGAAAGCAAAGTAGAAGAAGGCCAGCAGATAGTAGGAGTGTGTAAATAAAGAAGTAACATTTTTGTTGAAAATTATACGAGTATTTATCTTGGTATTATACATCTTGTTGTGACCAAATTTAAATTGCAAATGTTTCGTTTGTCATCAGATTTCTTCCAAATGTCTGCAAGGTACGAGCGCGACATGGATTGGGTCTAAGTATCTATCTTTACTCCGATGACTTGAACCCGCCGGCAAGCTTGTAAAAGGTCGAGACATCTTGTGTACCAGCAGGGTCAAGAAGGGTGAGTTGCAGAGATTTGACGTACTTGTTGCTGGCGCCGGGATTCATGGCGAGCTTTGCGGGGGTGGGACCAAAAAGTTCGGTCTTCTCGACACCATCACAAAAAACGCTCAGGAGATTGAAGTTGGCAACACCAGTATCGGCGGCGAACTGATAATCGCCTATGTCGCCACTGAAGGTGTCACCATAACCATCCGCAGTATCGTCGCACAAGGAGAAACCAGAGGGGCCGCGCAACACCATGTTGCAGTTGTTTCCGTTGAAGCCATCGCCTTCCTCGCACTTGAGGAGCATGTAGAGCCCAATAGCATCGTCAGTCGGATCTGCGCCAGCCGCAACAAGATACCCACCTTGGTACCAGCCCTAAGGAGAAGCGAACGATGGATGAGATCAGCAAGTATTTTGCAAACAAAGCAAATGCTACAAAGCGAGAGAATGGCGACGACGATGCGAATGCTGATACTTCCAGCCGCAACGGCAACAGCTGCCTCTTCGACTGCATCGTCGACTACTTCCGACCCAGAATACAACGGCACAGCTTGTCCGCAAACGATACCAGCGTGCAAAATCTTGACAGGCGAGATCATGCTGCTGCAGCAGACGCGCGTCGGGGCCGTCATTCCGTACTACGTAGTACCTACCTCAAAGTCAAAGAAGTCAAAATCAACCGCATTGGCAGAGCCAAGGAGGAATGCGGCAGCGGCAGCGATGGTGGAGGAAAGCTTCATTGGTGTCGGTTCGTTTTTGCACAAGGATGAAAAGTATTTAATTCCTAGAAATGGAGTACTGCGTGAAACAGTAGTGATGGGCGGAGAAGCGACGGGTGCGCCATCCCTGGTAGGCCTACGTACGAGTAGCTAGAATCCCTTCTGCTTGGGTGCGCCGCCGCACGAATCTCTTTTTCGGCCGTCAGTGGCTGGCAGGCTTTCGTTTCTGCTTGCTCGGTCCCCGCGCGCCGCCAGCTGCTTCACTGGAACGGGCATCCATGCCGTCCCGTACCGCCGGTGCAACGATAGCAGGCTTCCTTTCCCTGCTCTACCGCTCGGGAGGTCCCACTGGTAGCAGCGGTAGTACTAGTATCTTCTCTGGCGTGCGCGTTGGTGTCCAGGCGTTTTCCAATCCGAGCACATCTTGTGCTGTTCGAGCAAGCAGACGAGCTCATCTCCCGCGCCCGCCACCTCACAATCATCCTCGACGATCGTTCACCACGCTGGCCAGCGCCATGGAGGACACCGCAGATAACAGCGAGCTGGATCGATTCGCGACGCATACGTCGGTGGACTACCACCACCTGTCCCCGTCCAATGCCGCCGCCGTCCGCCAGGCCCTCCTCGACTGGTATCGGCCCAACCGCCGCAAGTTGCCCTGGAGGGGCGACCCGCCCCCGTACGACGGCAGCACCGCCGGCATCAACGGCGGGAATGGCACGCAGACGAAGAAGGCAAAGAAGAAAACGGCAGATGAGAAGCAGCCCTCGATCAGCAAGTATTTTGCCAAGAAGGCAACTGCTCCAAAGCGAGAGAATGACGACGACGATGCGAATGATGATACTTCCAGCACATTGGCAACAGCTGCCTCTTCGTCGGCCGCTTCTGACCACGAATACAACGATGCAGCTTCTCCGCAAACGATATCAGCGTACGGAACTTGGGTGAGCGAGATCATGCTGCAGCAGACGCGCGTCGAGGCCGTCATCCCGTATTATCTCAAGTGGATGCAGTCCTTCCCCACCGTCCACGACCTGGCCGCCGCCACCGAGGAGCAGGTCAACTCGCACTGGGCCGGGCTGGGATTCTACCGCCGCGCGCGGATGCTGCACTCCGGCGCGCGGTTGGTGGTCGACAGGTACGGGGGAGAGCTGCCCCAGACCGTGGAGGCGCTGATGACCATCGATGGCATCGGGAGGTACACGGCCAGCGCCATCTCGAGCATCGCCCACGGCCAGTGCGTTCCCGTCGTCGATGGCAACGTGTGCCGGGTGCTGGCCCGGCTGACGGGGGTGGCCAATCACATCAAGGCGCCCATCTTCAAGGACAAGCTGGGATGGACTCTGGCGCAGCAGATTGTCGAGGCCGGAGATGGACGGCACGCTGGGGAGGTCAATCAGGCCCTGATGGAGCTGGGAGCCACGTACTGTGCACCGAACGGGAGCGGCGTTGACGAGCGCGATCCCTTGAGGACGTTTTATCGCTCGACGAGAATCGGCAGAGAAATGGCGGGCAGGTTAGAGACAATGGAATCGATGGATATGGACGAATTTTTATCGGTAACCAACGCGGCAAGGGGCCAAAATGGCTGCAAATTATGCGACCCAGAGGGCATATCGACGGTCCTGTTGGATATTTCGCAAGCCTTGGAATCAAGCGAGAGCCGTGGTGATGATGCGTCGGCGATCATTGGACATGCTGCATTTCCTACTGCACCGCCCAAGAAGGCCAAGAGAGAGGAAGTGCTTGCCCTAGCTGCCTTGCGTTGTTTGATGACTGACGAAACTGGCGACGGCGTTGTCGAGAAGTGGCTAATGGTCAAGCGACCAAAGTCTGGACTGCTTGCTAATCAGTGGGAATTTCCTTCCTCGTGCGTTTGGAATAGTGCTGATGCCAAAAAGGAGAAGAAGTCTAGTGCAACGGCAGGGAAGAAGTCCAATAAGAAGAAGGACGAGCAGCAGCCTGCAGATGTCCCCATTATTGATCCAGCAGTACGGCAAAATGCACTCAATTCCTTCTTGTCACAAATACATGCTTCTCTCGTATCGGACCGGTTCGATATTTGCAAACCTATTGAGCATATTTTCAGCCACGTTCGACACTCGTATTGTATAGAACATGGCGACATTGCGGAAGCTGATGCTGGATCCTTGGTGAGTGTCAGCATGTTTACTCCTGACGGTAGAGAAGTTCGATTTATGAGCGAGGAAGATATGAAGAATGTAGGCATCACTTCTGGAGTCAAGAAGGTTCTCAAGGCGGTAAAAAGATCGCAGGAAACAACCCGCGTCAGGGCGCAGCCACCATCGTCATCGTCAGCTCGGGGAAAGAAACAGAAGACTAAGAAGTAAGATGGCAGTATCATTAGCGCTTCATACTCAGTAAATATAAATTCGAAAGTAGACTACATGATACGGTAGATCTAATGATGACCGGCCGGCCGGCCGCCGGCCTCTCTGTTGGGTTGAGTACTCCAGTGACGAACTCGGAGAGCGGAAGATACGCCACCTCGCCGATGGGTCATCACGGCACGGACCACAGACCATTGCACGAATTGAGCGAGGCGGCCACGAACTGAACTTGCCACGATCGTTCTCTTTCCTCAAGCCCACTTCTTCACATAATTCGAGCATAATTGTTGACCAACCTGAATCTGAATCCTTGAAAATGAAGACGAAGAAGGCAAGTAGTCAATCACCAAGCCCTGCTCAAAAGAAACAGAAAACGAGCCAGGGCACTGAGGTCAGGGTTGATAACAAGGCCAAGGGAACACCTTTCGAATATGACCCGAACAATCCTCTGGTCTCGCTTCCGCCCGATGCGCTGACCGCCGTTCTCTGCCGCTCGCCGTCGTCGGACCACGATGCGTTGTGGCGATCGTGCAAGACCATCCGCTCCACGCTCAACTCGGCCGCATTTACCAGCGAACGCGTTGCGACTGGTTATGCCGAGGTTTCGGTCCGCCACATCACCAAGGAGGAACTATGGTACAATGCCTATGGTATGGATGAAGAGCACGACCCTGCGAGTGAGGAACACGATGCCGAGGAAAGTGCTCGTAGGAAGGAGGAGGAGATGACCGGGATGTCAGAGCTTGGTTATTGCGATGAATCATACGGGTATCATGACATCAAATTTGAAGTAATGGTGGACGGGAGATGCCGTGGCTCGATCAATCTAGTCCTTTTTCCTTATCGCGGACGTTTATTTCTCGAAGCAGCGGATGCTCACTCTCAAGAACTGCAGGAGGTAGCATATACTCTTTGTGATATGAAGGGCCGGCCAAAATTCGACAGCATCAAAGAAGCCGATTCGGACCGCACTGCCGAACGCGGTGGCTTTCTTCACGTTATGAGTATTCGAGTTTCTCAAGCATGCCGCCAATCTGAGAATACGGACGTGCCGTCCAAGGCTCTCCGTATGGCAATCACGCATTCCAAGCTTCAGGGCAAATGGACTCTTGCCACGGGCATCGCCGATGCACGCGTTTACTTCATGAAGACAGACGAGAAGCTTAAGATGTGGCAGCATTCTCGCATCAGTGACACCCTCACTGTGGAAGAGGAAGCAACGGAGAAAGAGAGGTCCAGAAGATGGGACAAATGTATGTATTTGGACTCCAAAACTTTTCTTCGCGTCGGATATCAGCAGATACCCGAAGTACTATTATTAATGGGAGCTGGAAATCAAGCCAATTGGTTTTTTGCCCTTCCTCGTTTCCTAAACGACGCTATATTATCTGATGCCGAGGCATCCGAGGTGGGTCTTGTCAAGGGCCCTGAACTCCCTCTTGAGCCAAAAGGAGTAAATAGAAAGCTACTCGACCTTGTGGTGCCAGCATGCAAATCGCGTCGATATGAGCTCAACGCGATGAATCGAACAAAGCTTCTTTTGGCCGAGAAAATGGACCAATTGGGCACATATATATCGTCATCGAGAAGGAGGGTCGAGGAGAAAGAAGAGGAGTTGAGAAATGATATGTCACAAATTGAGGAGCATCTGCAGCCGCATCGAGCTGCTGCACGAGAGCACATCACAGAGCTCGAAAAACAAAGGGAACTAGTCGAAGCAGAGATAAAAGTGTCCGAAGAGCAGAAGAAAGAAATCAATGAGATGGAAACCGAGCTTAACGAGAAGCTTTCGAAGGGAAAGGCGGATATTGAGACGACAACTGCAGAGCTTGATGCCAAGAATCGTGAGAAAGACGTAAATTTCGTGCAGCAAGTGAAATCACTGATTGAAGACGACGGAGCGTCGATTCGAAAAGCATTTGTTCTTCATTGTGTCTCTCGCTTCCGCTTAAACGACCTTTTTGATGCGCTTCTCGATCGTGTCCCTGCCGACGAGAGAAAAGCTGCAATTAATGAGATTGACTTTAGTGGTGGCACACCGCTTTCCACGGCGGCACAGAGTGTGCCTGATAATATCGGTCAAGCAAATGAGCAATATGAATTCTGCTCCAAGTTAATGAAGCTTGGAGCAGATAAGAATCGTGTCGACTTCAGAGGCCTCACGGCACTCGGGATATATCGCACAACTGTGCGACCTAACCGAGAATCTCGAGTAATGATGGTCGATAATCCCTTCTTCAATTCGATTGAAGCTGGTGACTGGGAGCCTATTTATGAGCGAATGGAGGATTTACTAATGCCGGCTGGAGGAGAAACAGAAGCAGACCGCAAGGCCAAGCAATCGCCAGAGTCTGACGACGATTGGGACGAGGACGAAGAGGATTCCGAGGAAGAGGATGACATTTTAGACGAAGAAGAGGGAGGCATTGCAGACGGAGAAGATGACGAAGGCTTAGACGGAGAAGATTGATGAAATATTACATGTCATATTTATAAGCTTTCCGCTGATTATTTTTACCGTTGGCATATTACGTAACATATAAGTCTTCTACTGATAGTAGTTATCACTATTGATAACTACTTCTCGAAAGGAAGCTTCTCGTACTTCTCCTTGAGGCCGGGCCGAGCATCCCTCAGCTTAACCATGTTGGCTTGCAAACTCTTCGGGACCTTCATACCGCCCTGCGCCGTCCGCTCGACCCGGGCATCGTTCTCGGGCTCGCCGGCCGTCCAAATCCTGCCAGGACCGGCGGGCGACTTGGTGCTGTCCCGCAGGGCCCGGAGCAACCCACCGGCGTTCTTCTTGAAGGTATCGATTCCCACCAACGGTTCGATGTCGATCGCCAAAAAGAAATGTCCGAGCGGCATGGGCTTGGGCTTGCCGGTGGCCCTGTCAATGCCGCACACATCCTCGCCCCATGGTCCGGATTGGATCGCGGTGCAAAGGAGCTCGACCGTGGTGGCCCACCCGTAGCCCTTGTAGCCGGCCATCTTGTCTCCGGCGCCGCCGACGGGAGTCAGAGCGCACTTGCCCAAAACCATATCCCGGAGGATACCGTCGGTGTCGGTCCGCTCGATGCCGTCCAGGTCGATGACGGCGCCCTGCGGCGTCGGGACGCCCTCCCGCGCGTACTTCTCGATCTTGCCCCGCTGGTTGGTGCTGGTGGCGCAGTCGATGACGAAGGGGAAGGCGTCGTCGGACGGGATGCCGAACGTCAGGGGGTTGGTGCCCAGCATGGGCTCGACGCCGAAGGTCGGGGCGATGGAGGGACGGGCGTTGGTTCCCGTCAGGCCGATGCATCCGGCCTCGGTGGCCATCGTGGGGTAGTACCCGGCGATGCCGTAGTGGGTGGAATTCTTCACGGCGACGAAACCGACGCCGTGCTTCTTGGCCTTCTTGATGGCCATGTCCATGGCGTACGGGCCGATGTACAGGCCGAGGCCGAGGTTGCCGTCGAGGAGGGCGGTGGTCTCCGTCTCCTTGAGGACGTCGATGGGCTTGTCGGGGAACA
>Ga0115008_10005387_pt1 | contig 10576 bp, 4 predicted proteins | sample FraStrMetagenome_FD_87164 | JGI IMG/M metagenome (GOLD analysis project Ga0115008, IMG submission 87164) | Marine eukaryotic phytoplankton communities from Arctic Ocean - Fram Strait ARC3M Metagenome | ecosystem: Environmental > Aquatic > Marine > Oceanic | place: Fram Strait | collected 2012-06-18
GCAACAACTTCAACCTGCTGCTCCACGAGACGTTCGGCGGCGGCTTCTCGCCCACCGCCGTTCTCAAGCTGCGCCGCCTCGCGCGCAAAGTCGCGCGCGGCAGCGTCGACCGCACGGCCTACTTACTCGCCCAAGTACTCGCTCTCTTTTATTTATGTCCCACCATGCAGAGCGCATCTCTCTCTCTGTTGTGCGAGGCGTGAACCGCGCCATTCGCTCTCACCTGACAACCCTGTCTGCACGTCTCGCGCGCGCGTGAACAGGGCTCCATTCCCCAAATGACGTGTGAGTGTTAGAGTTGTTTGGGGTATTGCTAAAAATCTCTCTCCGGAACCAACCCTCGGAGACACGGAGACGCTTATGGCCCTGCGACCGCGCACCCCACAGGGCTAGGGCTCTCTAGCCCGCGGCCAGATGCTCGGGCGGCGTCGCGGCTCGCGGGGACGGGTTGCGCGGGTTCCGGGGCCAGCTCTCGGGGTGCGCCTTCTTAGCTCCCCGGCCCTCAGGGATGTGCGAGCGGTTGCCAATCGCACTCCACGATTGGAGACTCCAACAGCGAACAAGTGAGCTTGGACGGGTCGCTCCCCAACGCCCAAGTGGTACTGGTACGGCACTGGTAGGCTGGTAGGGATCCCTATACAGTACGGTAGGGGTGGACGGTGGTGTAGCTTCGCGCAGCAAACTTGAAACTAGAGAATTCAACCGCTAAAGTATCTCTGTGGTGCTCTCCCGGCAAAGATGCTCGCGGTAACAAAATAGGCGTCTCTGGAGACTCTGCAGACGCCAAACTATGGTGGAAGGGCGCGTGCGTGCGGTTGGGGGCTCGCTCTCCGCCTACTCCGCGCGGTCATTCACAGACTCGAAGCGTCGCGACACAACTCTCCGCTCAGCCGCGGGCCCACTGCGTGATGTCGAGCAGCGAGCAGTTGAGGCTCCCCTCCGGCAGGCGCACGTTTGCGGTGCGCTCGGCCAGCGAGACGCTCTCCACCACGCCGACCTGGCCCGCCTGCGCGCCCTCCACCACCATGATCAAGCAGCCCGCCTCTGGCTCGGTGGGCAGCAGGTCCGCCTCGCGCGCCGAGATGACTTGCTTGCTCGAGTCGAGCTTGAGCTGCAGCGACTCGGGGTCGCGCGCCGCAACCACCACCGCGGTGCCGCCCCCCCCCTCCGCAGCGCCGCCCAGCACCTTGACCCGCATCCCCTTGCGCGCCCAGCGGGAGGCCGCCGGGCCTGCGCCCCTCCCACCACCACCCGCCGCCGCCGCCGCTGCAGGCTCGCTTGCAGGCACGCGGTGCTCGGGAGGGATGCGCGCCTCGATGGTGCGCGAGAGTGCCTGCGCGCGGAGCCGCTGCTGCGCGGCGGCGATCTCCTCCGCGCTGATGGGCGTCGTGATGGCGGCGGCGGCGGCGACGGCCTTCGCCTTGGCCTTGTCGCGCAGCGCCGCCGCGTTGGCGGAGGCCTCCTCCTCGGACGCCTCTCGCGCGCGCTTCTTCCGGTTGTCGTCGCCGAGCGCCGCGCCGATCAGGCTCCGCGCGAACCGGACGTTCGGCACCGTCGGGCGCTGCTTTTCGGGCACGGGCTGCAGGCCGGGGTACGCCGCCGCCGCAAAGCCGGGCAGAGGCATGCTCAGCGGCGGGCCAGCGGCGGGCAGGTGGCTCCCGCCCGCCGTCTGCAGGTGGCTCGCGCCCGCCGTCTGAAGGTAGACGTCCTGCATCTGCTGTAGCGCACCGTACTGCTGAAGCTGAACCGGGGCCGGCTGGGCTGGGTAAGGCGGGGCGTGCGGCAGACCCACTCCGGGCGCCGGCGGAGGAGCAGCGGAGCAGGAGGCGTGCAGCGCCGCGGGATTCGCCGCCTACGACAGCAAAGGGTGGACAGGTCGAGACGCGCAATGAGTGCCGCAGGTCTCTGAGATGGCGCGGCTTCCTGCAGTGCGGCCAGTCGCGCGGCGGCGGCAGTGTAAGCCGAGCTGTCGCCGGTGCCGCCGTCCCGCTCCTTGAGCCGAGCTACTGCCGCCCGCGCAGCGGCGGCGAGGTCGATCTTGCTGGGATCCATGGGTAGTCGAGTGCAATCGAGCGCGCGGCGCGGCGCGCCCCGTGAAGAATTTTACCGGCACGCGGTCACACCACCGTGAAAGAATTCAAAATAGTATTGCGCACGCTCGGTGGAGCCAGACTGTGTCCCTGGTACGCTCGGCGGAGCCGGTACTATCGCATGGCGGAGCGTTCGAGCAGCGCAACCTCAACAGCAGGGCGAGCCTCGCTCGGAGGCCAGAGTCGTCCCTCAGGCGGCCGCCGGCCGCCGTGCACGTCCGCGGCGGCGTCAAGGCGGCGGCGTCAAGGCGGCGGCGCCGCCGCCTCGCCCTGCGCCTGCTGGTGCGCGCGCAGCCGCTCGGCCTGCTCGGGCTGCCTCGACTCCAGGAAGCGGATCAGGTCGGCGAGCGTGGCGACGCGCACGACGGGCACGCCGAGCGAGCTCTCGACCTGCTGCACCGCCGTCAGCTCCGTGCCGGCGCCCTTCTCCTGCCGGTCGAGCGCGATCACCAGGCCGGCGACCGAGGCGCTGTTGGCGGTGATGATGCCCGCGGCCTCGCGCGCGGCGGTGCCGGCGGTGATGACGTCGTCGACGATCAGCACGCGCTGCTGCGCGAGCGGCGCGCCGACGATGCAGCCGCCCTCCCCGTGGTCCTTCGCCTCCTTCCGGTTGTACGAGCAGGGCACGTCGAGCGAGTGGTGCTCGGAGAGCGCGATGGCGGCGCTCGTGGCGAGCGGGATGCCCTTGTACGCCGGGCCGAAGAGCACGTCGAACTCGAGCCCCGCCTCGGCGATCGCGCGCGCGTAGAAGCGGCCGAGCTTGGCGATGCGCCCGCCGGTGTTGAAGAGGCCGGCGTTGAAGAAGTAGGGGCTCGAGCGGCCCGACTTGAGCGTGAATTCGCCAAAGCGGAGGACCTCGCAGTCGACGCAGAACTGGAGAAACTCGTCCTTCCACGACGACTCGGCGGAGGGCATGTCGGACGTTGCTGTGGATCCCTTTCTCGGGAGGGAGGCGGAGAGCAAGCGGAGGGGTGTACCGTTGGCGGGCGGAGCAGGAAGAAATCGCCGAACCCTCTGCGTTTGCTGCCACGAGATCTACGTAGCATAAAGTAAAGAAAAATCAAGAACAAAGAGGGATGGGAGGAGGACGGGCCCGAGGCGCGCGATTTCTTCCGGCGCCGCTCTGTGTGCAGTCACGAGGACACCACCATCATGGGCTCGACCAAGCGGTCCTCGGAGGCCGCTGACCCGCCCAAGAAGAAGGCCAAGGCGGCCAAGGCGGCGAAGCCGGCAAAGCCGGACAAGCGGGCGGATCCGGAGGAGAAGCCGGCCGCGCCAGAGCCGGCGGCGGAGCCCGTTGCCGACTGGATGGAGGACGAGGAGGCGCCCTTTCCTCGCGGCGGCGGCTCGGCGCTCAGCGCGCTCGAGCGCCGTGAGGTGGCCGCTCGTGCGCGCGAGGACGCCCTCTTCACGGAGGATCAGGAGGAGGACGAGGACGGCGATGAGGCTGTCGGCTCCCTCCGCACGCGGCTGGGCGGCTCCTCGGCGGCGTTGGCGGCGCGGCTCAAGGCGTCCGAGCTGACGCCGGGCACGCTGGCCCTCTGCGCAGTGCGCGAGGTCCACTCGAGCCGCGCCATCCTCTCGCTGCCCGACGGCCATCTCGGGCTCCTCGAGCGGCTCGAGCTCTCGGACGAGCTGCACGCCGAGATCGCGGGCGGCGGCGAGGCGGCGCACCCGCCCGACCTGCGCAAGCTGCTCGCGGTGGGAGAGCTCCTCCCCGCGGTCGTCCTCGCGCCGCCCAAGCCCGCGGGCCACGACACGCCTCGCTCCGGCCGCGGCAGCCGCTCGACGCCTCCCTCGACGGTCTCGACCCGCCTCTCGCGCGTCCAGGCGGCGGCGCTGTCGAGCGGGACGGCGCTACCGCGCGGCGCCCTGCTGTGGGGCGTGCTCAAGTCGGTCGAAGAGTGCGCCGCGCCCGCCGACGCACGCGCCGCACGCGGCTCCACCATCCCTCCCCCCGCCGCCCTTGTCGCACCGCCCCCGCCCCCGCCCGGCCAGTGACGAGTCAACCAGATAGGGCAGAACCAGACCGGCGTCTGAACCCGCCTCTCCTTGGTGATACCATCTGGCCCTGAGGCCGAGCCCGTCCCCGACCCGCAGCCCCTCGAACCCCGCGGCCCCACCTCGCACCGTGCTTGTGCCCAAGCTCCGTGGCCGCCGACCGCCCGTCGCGCCCCTCCGGCCGCAGGTATGGGGCCGTCCTCTCCCTCGGCGGCGGGCACACGGGCTTCCTGCACAAGAAGCACTGGGCGGGGCTCGCCGGCGGGTCGGAGGGCAAGCCGCCCCCGCGCTGGCGGCCCGTCCTCCTCGCCGCCCTCGCTTCCACCGACAAGTCGCGCGCGACGGAGCTCGGCGCGCCCGCGGCGGCGGCGCGGCCCATCGGCACGGCGGCGCCGCTCGGCTTCGACGCGCTGGTGCCGGGGCTGCTCGTCAACGCGTCCGTATCCGGCGTGTTTGCCGACGGGCTGCGCGTCACCTTTGCCGGCGGCTTCGACGGCTCCCTCTCCGCCGCGCAGCTCGGCGCCTCCTCCTCGGACGGCTGGACGACGGCGCTGCCGACCGGCACAAAGCTCAAGGCGCGGCTGCTCTGGCTCTCGCCGCAGCGCAAGACGGTGGCGCTGTCGCTGCAGCCGCACCTGACCGGGCTGGAGGCGCGCTTCAAGCCCGGCGCCGAGGCGGGTGAGCGCGTGACTTGCCGCGTGGCGCTGGTTGCCAAGGACGGAGCCGTCCTCACCTGCCGCCGCGCGCCAGCCGGCGAGGAGGGCGAGACGGAGGGCGAGGCGGAGGTGGCGGAGGGCGAGGCGGAGGCCGGCTGGCTGGGCTGGCTCGGCCCGCTCGACGTGGCCGACCTCTCCCCGGGCCAGAAGCCGGCGGATGCGCTCCGCAAGCTCAAGCCGGGCGCCGCCGTCTCCGCCGTCGTCACGGGCGTCGACTGGCTCTCTGGCCGGCTGCGCCTCTCTGCGCGCGCGTCGGTGCTCAAGCGCGCGTCGCCCCCCGTCGCCACCCCCGAGGTGGGCGCCGTGGTGGACGCCACCATCGTCCGGCTCGGCGCGGCGGGCGCGCGGCTGAGGATCGGCGGGCCGGTTGGCGGCTCGCTGAGCGGGCACGCGCCGCGCCACCAGCTTGCCGACGGCAGCCTGCAGAAGCCCGAGGCGCGGCTCGCTGTGGGCAGCACCGTCCGCGCGCTTGTGCTCGCGGCGGGGACGGGCGCCCGCGGCGCGCCGGCCGCGCTGGCGGAAGGCCAGGCCGGCGGTGCGGCGGGCGGCGCCCTCCTGCTCTCGCTCAAGCCTTCGCTGCTCGACTCGCCGCTGCCTCGCATCGCATCGTACGCCGGCGCGGCGGCGGGCGCCTCCTCGCACGGCACCATCGAGGCGGTGCGGCCGACCGCACTCATCGTCGCCTTCCTCAACGGCGTCAAGGGCGTCGTCTTCGGCTCCGAGCTCCGTGCGACGCTCGGCGCGGTCTGGGACTCGGACCCGGCTTCCTGCTACTCGGTCGGGCAGACGGTGGAGGCACGGGTGCTCCGCTCGGAGCCGGCAAAGCGCCGGCTCGTCCTCTCGCTCCTCTCGCACGAGCAGGCGGCGGCCACGCCCGCGCTCACCGGCGTCGGCAACGGCGGCACCGCCAAGGCGGGCGCCGCCGCGCAGTACCCTCCCGGCGCCGCGGTGGCGCTTCGCGCGGGCGACGAGGTGCGTGGCGTCGTCGCCGGCTGGCAGGACCGCGCCGCGCCAAAGGAGGAGGGCGGCGGCGAGGAGGGCGTGTGGGTCGCCCTCTCTGGTGGCGGCGGCGGCCATGGCTGGCTGCCGCTCTCGCAGCTCGGCGATGTGCGGGCGCTCCTCCCGCTCTGGCGTCGCGCGCTGCGGCCAGGCGCCTCGCTGCCTCCGCTCCTCGTGCTCCTCGTGCAGCCAAAGGCGCTCGGCGGCGCCGGCCGCGTGACGCTCACCGCAAAGCCGTCGCTACGCGCGGCGCTTGCGGGCGGCCGCCTCCCAACGGGTCCGGAGCCGCCCCGTGGCGTGCGGCTGCTGTGCGGCTGGGTGGCCAAAGTCAAGCGCGAGGGCGCGTACGTCGGCTTTGCCGGCCCGCTGCGCGGGTTTGCAGCCTCCGCCGACATCTCAGACGCGTCGGAGGACGCGCGTGCGCTCCTGTCGGCCGGCCAGTCGGTGCTCGCCCTCGTGGCGGGCGGCACCGGCGGCAGCCGCGAGCGGACGTTGCAGCTGCAGCTGGGCCACGACGCCCTCGCCGAGGCGGCCAAGGCGGAGGCCGCCGACGGGGTGGCGGAGGCGGCTGCTGTCGCCGGCCTGCCCTCGCGCGCCGGCGCCGAGGGCGCGCCGCTGCTGCCGCTCGCCGCGAGCTTCCTCCGCGAGCGGTGGAGCATCGCGGGTGCGAGGGCAGCCGCCCTCGAGGACGGCGACGAGGGCGACGAGGAGGAGGGACAAAAGGCCAGCGCGGCGGCCGAGAGTGTCGAGGCTGCGCTCGGCTCGGCCCGCGACGCCGCCGCGCCGCTCTCGCTCGAGGCGCTGCGCGCCGTGCGCGTCGGATCCGTCGTCGAGTTGCGGAAGCCGGCCACCAAGCGGGCCTCCGCGGACGGCGTGGCCTACGCCGCGCAGCTTCCTGGCGGCGCCTCCGCCCCGGCCCTCGCGCCCGCCGGCTCGCAAAAGCTCAAGAAGGAGGAGACCGCCCGCGGCGTCGTGCTGGACGTCGACCCGCTGAGCAGCGTGGTGCATGTGTCCACTTCGGACAAGCTCGTCGACGCGCACTCGCCGGGCGGAGAGGGCGGGGAGAGCAGCGGCAAGAAGCGCGCCGCCGCGCCGGTGAGCGCCGCCGCCGACGCGGCGCAGCGGCTGCGTGTCGGCGCCCGCGTCGTTGCCACAGTCGCGCTCTCGCGGCCGGGGCTGCTCGTGCTCAGCCTTCCGAAGCACGGGCACGCGCTCGGCGTCGCCGCGCACCATGCCCTCTGGTCGGGCGCGGGGGCGCGGCCCGAGCTGCTCGCGGCCGAGGCGGCCAAGTACTCGTCTGGCCAAAAGGTGCAGGCGGTCGTGACGTCGCTGCCGTCAGAGGCAGCCGATGGGGGCGCCGCGGCGCCAGAGCCGCTGCAGCTGAGCATGGTGGATGCGCCGCTCGCCGCGGCCGCCGGTGATGCGGCCGTGTCGGAGGGGGGCGTCGGTCCGCTGCGCCGTGCCACCGACGCCCGCCCGGGCGTGCACGCGCTCGCCCGCGTCGCCGACACGTCGACGACGGAGCTGCACGTCCTGCTCGACCGGCGCGGCGCGGTGCGCGGGCGCGTCCACTTCACCGAGCTCGCCGCGCCCGGCCAGCGCGCGAGCTTGCCCTCCGCCTCTCCGGAGGAGCCCGTGCATGTCGTCGTTTTGGGCGGCGGCAAGGCGGCCGACCGGCAGGGCGCCCGCTCCACTGGCCTCGTCGAGTGCACGATGCGGCCGCTCGACGTGGCGGGCGGCGCCATCGCGCCGCGCGTCGCGGCAGCCGACCTCTCCGTCGGCCAGATTGTGCAGGGGTGGGTGCGCGAGGCGACCGGGTCCGCGCTCTGGGTCTGCCTCTCCCACAAGTGCACCGGCCGGGTGGCCGCGCTCGAGGCGTCCGAGGACCCGGCGGTGGTTGCCGACTTGCCAAAGCACTTCTCGTTTGGCGCTCCGGTGACGGTGCGCGTCGTCGCCTTCCAGCCCGCCGGCGGGGAGGAGGGCGGCGAGGGCGAGGGCGAGAAGAAGCGCGGGTCGCGCCTCACGCTCTCGCTCGTGCTCCGGCCTCGGGCCGACGAGCCGGGCGAGCAGCTGCTGCGGGCCGAGGGCGGCGGCGAGGCGTTGGCGGAGCCCGTCGAGGGAAGCATCGTGTCGGTCCAGGTCAAGTCAGTGGCGCCCGGCAAGGGCGCCGACGTCAAGCTCGCCGACGGCGTCGTCGGCCGCGTCCACATCACCGAGGTGGTCGACGCGTGGGAGGCGGACCCGCTTGGCCGGCTGTCAGAGGGGCAGACGGCGCGCGCCGTCGTGCTGCGCTCGCGCACGCAGCGCGGTCGGCCTCTGGCCGACGTCTCGCTGCGCGCGTCGTCGGTCGCGGCGTTTGGCGACGCGCCCGGCGAGCACGCGCGCCCGCTCGAGGCGGCCGAGCTGCAGGAAGGCCAGCTGGTGCGCGGCTACGTCAAGGAGGCGTCGGCCCGCGGCGCGTTTGTCTCGCTCTCGCGTTCGCTCGACGGGTTTGTGCCGCTCCGCCAGATCTCGGACGAGTTCATCGACGAGAAGGGCGTCTCGGCGATGCTCCCGCCCGGCACGCTCGTCGTCGCGCGGGTCGTCAAGCTCGCGAGCGGCGGCGCCAACGCGCTGCCCTCCCTCTCGCTCAAGCGCTCCGACGTGGAGGGCGGCACCATGCGGAAGCGGCTCACCTTCGAGGCGCTACACGCCGGCCGCGCCGTCACCGGGTTTGTGCGCAAGGTGGTCGACTTTGGCGTCTTTGTGCGGCTGCACGGCGGGGGCGAGGGCAAGGGGGCGGAGCGGCTGGACGCGCTCTGCCACTCGAGCGAGGCATCGGACTCGAAGCTGACGGACCTGGCGGCCACCTTCAAGGCGGGCGACGTGGTGCGCGGCGTGATCCTCAAGACGGACGCGGAGAAGCGGCGCATCTCGCTCTCGCTCAAGCCGAGCAGGCTGCGCGAGCTGGCGGGCTCGGACGACGAGGAGGAGGAGGAGGCGGAGAGCGAGGAGGAGGCGGAGGCGGCCGACGGCGAGGAGGCCGACGGCAGCGACAGCGGCGAGAGCGCGGGCGAGGAGAGCGACGAGGAGGACGAGGACGAAGAGGACGAGGGCGAGGACGAGGACGAGGAGGAGGAGATGGACGACAGCGAGGCTGGCGTGGACAGCGACGAGGGGGGCGGCCTCGACGAGGCGGAGGAGGAGGAGGTCAAGCCGCGGGCGCGCGGGGCGGGCAAGCCGACCTCGCTCGCCGAGGCGCTCGGCGGCGAGGACCCGCTCGCCGGGCTGCGCGCGGGGACCGACTTGCCGGGCGGCGGCGGGGTTGCGGGCGGCTTCGACTGGGACGACTTTGGTGGCGCCGCCGGTGCCAGCCGGCGGGATGCGGAGGAGGCGGAGGCGGAGGAGCAGCTCGGGCGGCGCGGCCGGCAGGCCAAGGAGCGCGCCTCGTGGCGCGAGCGCGAGGCGGAGATGCGCGAGCGCGAGGCGCACGTCGCGTCGGGCGAGGCTGCGACCGCCGAGGACTACGAGCGGCTGCTCGTTGGCGAGCCGTCCAACTCGCGGCTGTGGGTGGACTACATGGAGCTGCAGCTCTCGCTCGCCGAGCTGGAGCGCGCGCGCGAGGTTGGCGAGCGCGCGCTGCGCACCATCGAGCTCACGGCCGAGGGCGAGCGCTACAACTTGTGGGCGGCGATGCTGAACCTGGAGAAGCGCTTCGGCGACGAGGAGTCGCTCGCAGCCCTCTTCAAGCGCGCCATCGCGCAGGCGGACCCGATGCGCATCTACCTGCACGTCGCGGCGACGCACGAGCGCGCCGGCGACGCCGAGCTTGCAGACGCGACGTACAACGGCGCGCTCAAGCGCTTCCGGCGCGACAAGCGCGTGTGGCTCGCGTGGCTCGAGGCGATCTTTGCGCAGCGAAAGGATCCCGCGTCGGCCAAGGAGCTGCTGCAGCGCGCCGTCGACTCGCTGAGCACATCGGACCACGTCGACGTCATCTCCAAGTTTGGGCAGCTCGAGTTCCGGCACGGCTCGGCGGAGCGGGGCCGCACCGTCTTTGACGGCGTGCTCTCCTCCTACCCCAAGCGCATCGACGTCTGGTCCGTCTACCTCGACATGGAGCTGAGACGCGGCGAGCCGGGCCCGATCCGTTCGCTGTTTGAGCGCGCCGTCTCGCTCAAGCTCTCCTCCAAGAAGGCGAAGTACTTCTTCAAGCGGTACCTGCAGTACGCCTCCGACGCAGGCGACGCCGCGCTCGTCGAGAAGGTCAAGGCGATGGCCCGCGCATGGGTGGAGCGGGCGACCGAAGCATGAGGGCATGCAGGTTGGAGCACTGTGGCTGTGCCGTGAGAGTTGTGTGCCTGTACGTGTGCACGAGGGGGTGCCCCGCATAAATTTATCCCCGCGCGCCTCTCGTCTGTGAGGTTGTGGGCTGGCTGGCGGGTAGCTTACAGCTTCTCGGTCGCGCTGCTTCTAAACTTCCAGCTTCCGGCAACTTCCGCACATAGAGCCGTCCTATAGCTACGTACGAGGGACACACGCGCGGCGATGGCGACCGATCTCGTCCGTCGCGCAGCGCAGCGCATGTGCATTGCCGACAAGCGACATGTGCATGCACATGCTGCAGCATGCACATGTACATGTACATGTTGCATGTGGGCATGTTTTTGCACACACAGCACACGCGGACACGCACATGCAACACACACACGCTCGCAACTATGGCTTTACGGCGTTATTTCACACAGGAGGGGGGGGGGGGGGGGGGGGGGACCTGTTATACTCCCGGAC
>Ga0115008_10005388_pt1 | contig 10575 bp, 7 predicted proteins | sample FraStrMetagenome_FD_87164 | JGI IMG/M metagenome (GOLD analysis project Ga0115008, IMG submission 87164) | Marine eukaryotic phytoplankton communities from Arctic Ocean - Fram Strait ARC3M Metagenome | ecosystem: Environmental > Aquatic > Marine > Oceanic | place: Fram Strait | collected 2012-06-18
ACAATCGGAATATTCGCGTTTACAATCGAAAAAACCTCATTTACAATCGTAAAAAAATGCGCTAGTATTCAAAGGTGACGGCAAGCTGCTAACTAGCTTGACGGCATTGGAAACTCAATCAATGGAGAGAGCTGGTTAAGGAACTTGAAGCTGACATAGTCCGCGTACACGGGCGCACAACCAATTCTACACCTCCCACGCCGACGTTTACTCAGGAACTACAAGCATTTGTTAGGGAACGTCTGATGAGTCACTGATCCAACGCGCTGCTCTCGAAGAAAATAAGTGTCATTGCCAATCCTCTTCAGTGAAGACTCGAAAGCGGATCACCTCACAAAGTTAGCTTCGTTGAACTACATTTTCTATCTAATGACATCGTCTGGAAACGATCAAGCTTTATAGCTTTGAAAAATGACACTACCCGATGAAATCATGGATTGTCGCCCAATTTGCAAAGGCGAAGTGATAAGAAAGTGATAGCTAAGGCCCTGTACAACCCTTCATTAACAACCCAGTCAGTTCGCGGTGGGAACGAATGGAGACGGATAACAACTTATCATGGCGATCATTTATCATATGGAAGCCAATCCAGACATTTCGAATACCTTTAATGAGATCCAACGATATTCTATCTTAGAGGAGCTACGGGAAAATTCCGGGTTTCGACCTCTATGGTACTACAACCAAATGATGATCTCTGGCTTCGTCTGTGTTACGACCAATTTATGACGGCAGCAACATATCAGATGGATGAAGGTGTCAACAAGGTGATATATGAAATCCGAAGTTTATTGGAGGAAACATGAATGAAATTCACCCTCTACTACCTACTACTTACTATGATGGGAAACTTCATGGAAAATTAAATAAGCTATTGTGGAACACTGGATAGGAGACAACTATTTTTTGTCCTAACTTGGTCCGTGGAGCAAAATCATCTCACACAGTGAAAGTGCTCTCGGATACGGAATCAATCTTGCATTTACCTCAATGTGCAACGAATATCACTCGATGATCATCACGAAACCAACTTATGTTCAAGTGATATACTACATATCGTTTCTAGCTTTGCTGGATTGACGATGAATGGAGAGAATAAGCAAGTATCAATTACCCAGTGCTTGTCGAAAGATTTTGAGGACATGAAAAAAGAGCATCTGGAAGGGTACTTTTTTCATAACATGGAGAGTATTTCGGATGACATCAACATTCAATGCCTCCAGCTCTACCCAAGAATGACGTATTCATCGAAACCGTTCGTTGTATTCTAAGTCTATTTTTCAACTTTTTGCGGATGGACACAATCTCATCGGATGTAATGCAATATTTGTCGACACATATGGTACTGTGTTGAAGAATGCGATGCTTATCAATGGAGACTATTATCGTATGTACGAAAGTATTCAAAGTCTTATTATCGATATGTTTAAAGAAAGCCAGAATCTGGGCTATTCACGAGCCCTAAAACATATATTGTGGCCTTAAACAACACTGCGATCATTATTCAATTAGGGAATTTATTATTCACGATATAACGAATTACGCTCATCCCTACCGAGAATGGTCTGGACGAGTGGTACTGCAAAAACGAATTTTCGAAGTGAAAGTAAAGCGAGTCGATAGTCGTATGAATAAGTATAACCCTCGTAACCCGGATAGAAGGGCCAGGGAGAAGAGAGTTGCTGAGATTGTAGCGAGCTTAGAAATTAGATGCCACTTATGTAGCAGGTAACAATTTTAATCCATTCCTTAGCCCCTACAAGTACTACGGTATGAATGGAATTGATTCGCTTGTATTTGTTCACTTTGGCGGAGTGAATAAAGGATTCAAGTAATGAATTTGTTCCCTAGCGAAGGTGGCTGCAGAATCACAAGAAGCAGGAAAGATAGCTCCTCTGAGCTCTACGGATCACAAAAGAAAAGGCGCTTACGAATTATTCAAGAAGAAATTTGAAGGGGCGCTAGGGTGTGTGTCAATAAGGACTAAGAGTGAACTAATGATACGTTCAGTACTATTTGTAAGAAGAACAACAGAAGTTGCTACGCAGGTAGCGTGTGCTGGAAATATCAAAGGATATCATTCAGAATGTGGTAACTCATGGTTCAGTAACAGCGAAATTGATGGCGAGTATTATATATTTCGATCATATAACAACTGCTGTCACTCCTCTTCCGAACCACTAACTGATGAAGAGGACGAGTTATAACTATGAAGTAATCTATAACTGGTACAAGAGGATTTGTTAAAAATAAGTATATACACTTAAAAAAATACGTTTATGGACGAAATCTCGAGGAGACTCAAGTAATAATACAAACCCATCTCTTAAATTGAGAACTCTATCTTCATGTTAACTGATTTTCAGCCTGTCACTATTTCACACAAAGTTATGCTTGCCATTAGATACAAATCTGGCTATATGACTCATCAAATAATGACAACGGCAGAATATTATATAATATTATATATATGGAAAAAGTATCATGTTAACGTATTTTTGCATTACACGATTTAAATGGCACTAGACTATTTGATTTGATAAAACTTCATTCGACGCAACGCTTCCACTAGCAATACTAGATCTACTTGCTGTCCTCGTCACACCTGCGGCTACTCCTGTATCAAGCAAGACATTTTCTGGCGTATCAAAATCGCAGTAGACCGTCTCGTGAAAATATGGCAGGTTAGAACCTCGGGCTTTAGAACAAAAAGCTTTTTTCCAATTCAAGCAACATCCTTCGTCGGTTGGATTCCGCAATTTTCCTGTCTGAAATACTCTCCTCACGCGTTCATTTGTCGTTTGGGCTAAACTGATGATAATGAAATGATAAATCAATAGGCTCGTGAGAGACCATGCACACAACAGCGTGAATGTGCACATAACTACAGCCCCTGGAATTCGAACAATGACTTTACCTATGTCATGAAAGGTTATAACATCGTCACCAGATGGAAGGTAATCGATGCATTCGTAGTAAATTAGCCTTGCAGTAGACAAGGATACTATTATAGTCAATAGAGATATGAAAAATAAAAATAAAACGAAATATCGATAATTTCGTTCGCCAATGCAGTTTCCAACCCAAGGACTTTTAATCAAATATGCCACATAAACTTTGAGATTATTTCGCAAAAATGTAATTTTTGAAAATAATTGCAAAGTACACTACTTACCAATGATGATCAAATTTGGAAACACAGACATTGCACGAGTTGCAGTGTTTGCTTCGCGGTGGACGAAATATATTGCACGTGGAACAATACTTATAGCCGAGAGGGCCGCCAATCAAACAATTTTGCGGTGGCAAAGGTTTCATGGGAGACGAAACTTTTCATTCCAAGATGACACAAATTAAAATGAGAACAAAAACCGAGTAATCTTAAACACTCATTCCGTCATGAACATGAACACAACTCACATGCTGGCAAAACTCCCGGATCAATGACAGCAGAACACCAAAGAAATACGAAACTAAAGATACTTAACAAAATCACAGCATAATACTCCCGATCACACGTAACTCTATGCATGAGACAAACCTGCGGAGTAATCGCTAACAAATATCCCAAAACACCCCCAAACAACAAGACATTCGTCACAAAGAACAACGGAGCATCACTTCCGAGCATAACCCTCCCATTACACAAAAACGAATGATTCCCCATCCACGCCTCATACTGTCGAAACGCATGAGCCGGTTCAAATCCACCCGCAACCATCGCACTAAAATTATGATGATGACCACCACCATCCCCACCAGCATTTCTATTACTCAATATACGCCGTTTGGCCCAACCATTCCGTCCACCCACACTCACTAGCACCCACCGACCACTCGGATCCGTCCCATGCGAAGGCAGCACAGCACTCCGACGTAACAATCCAGTCACTTGTCCACCAGGATCCGGTACTTTCCTCAAGGCTGAGAACGGGTTCATGGTACTGCTCGTAAATCGATAATAATGCTGTGGAACGGACGAATGAGAAGGAATGGCCTGATAATTATTGTGAGCCGTAGCTGCTGTAACAGAATCCACATTCGATGGAATGGCATCGTAGTCCGGAGTGAAGGTACGTTGACGACGAACTCGTACACCGCCACCGCCACCGCCACTGCCACTGCTGCTGTGATTCATCGTCATCCCATTGTTATTAAGATTGTTATCATTATCATTATTGCTGCTGCTGCTGCTATTATTATTGTTATTGTTGTTGTTAGGAGAGGTATCATCGGACGATGGAACAACATCACCCGTTCCAGTGCTAACACCTGATCGATGATGATGATGATGATGATGCTGCTGCTGCAGGAGTCCACTCGTTTCGTTGACAAAGATGGCATCGGATGATGATGATGATGATGATGATGGATGATGATGATGATTCATTTCGTGTTACATGTAAATTTAATTTAAAATAATGAATGATGTTACAATAACATGTACGAATTCAGGAATATTAATAATAATAATAATAACAAGAATATACACAAGCCAATGCCAATAATATGGTAGAGATGTGTCACTATATCGTTACTTTGAACACAAGTGTTTCAAATGGTCTGAAGTTCCAATTGTTTGTAGTTAATATCACGTGTGTTCGTGTTAAATGATTCAGGGATTGGCATGTGATGATTCGGAGCTCGAGTACATGAATTAATATACATGTAAAATAGAGAGGAGAGGAGAGGAGAGATTGCGAATGTATGATGTCATGTCATGTGATTTGAGTTTTGGGAGGGGGAGGGAGAAGAAGTAATTGGATGGTGGACGTACGTACATGTACACACTTTCTATTTGGGATGTGCAGTCTGCAGGACATAATACAATATGTAAAATAAATATTTTGTTATAAACGTGCGTTATGTGTAGGTGTTTGCATGGATTATATTGACTATGATGATATCTTTTGTTGGGTGGTCTAAATATTACTCTAAAACTTTTGTAAACTGTATTGTGACGATGTGCTAGAAGGTATCAGGGTCCGGATCCGAGTAGGCATGACAGCCGAAATTTTTGGATACCGGTATGTATTCTTTTATCTTTTTTCCTTCGAGAGTTGTGTTTACGCCAATCGTGGTTCAGCAGCCATGTCGAAACATGCCAAACAAAGTACACGTGATTAGAATATTGTATCTTTGATTTCTAACATTCATTTTTAATTATGTTACAAATTTTAATAAACTTATGTCCGTGATGTTAACAAAAGTAGGTTAAGAGACGGTTACAAGTTAAAAAGTACAAGAGTAGAAGTTAATAAAATAAAAGCATACACAGTTTAAAAAAAAAGTAGCATGTGTGTTTGGTTATAACGTAGATTGGAATCTTCATGAAATCGCATTTGTGGTGGTCGTCTCTCCTGATCAAATAATTCTTAGGCTAAGTATTATTTGTTGAAAATGTTCTGTTTACGTGATTATATAGTTTTTTATTTCTTTCATGAACCTATTTCATCCACACATTTAAACATTATGTTATTTTATCTTGTTTTAGCCTACATCATGAAGAGTGGTGTTGTTTGATTCGTTTGCTTGATACAACTTACTGATGTGAATAATCTCCTTGTATTCTTAGTTATAAAATTATTGCTTGTGCGAAAAAATTACACACAGAAGTTGCAGCAATCCGCAGTACAATTAATGTCATCACAATCGGCACCAAAAAACACCAAGTTATCATCTGTCATGTTGCATATTTCGTCTGGCACTGTGCAACTGAGATCCGTCCACATACTAAGTAAAGTATTCAAAGAATTCAGCAAACCAATCTCTGAAGGTAAACAACCCGTGAAGGAATTGAAAAAGATCTGAAATTGTGCTAAATTAGTACACACGCCGACCTCAGTTGGTATAGTTCCCGTCATCATGTTGTAGGCCACGTTGATGTTTGTAATACTCTCGAGCAAACCTATCTCAGTCGGTAACGTACCGGTAAACTGATTGTGAAAAATCTCGAATTCCTGTAAAACCGGCAACTCGTGAAGAAACGAAGGAAAAGTACCTGTCAAACCCACCGAATCATTGTCGTTGCTTGACAGAAACATATAGACCAAATTCTCCAAATTACCAAACTCTGTCGGAATCGTACCAGTCATAAATATACTACTTAAATCAAGCAAAAACAAATTCTTCAACAAACCAAGTTCCGTTGGCAAAGTACCCGTCACACCTGTCTGTCTCACATCAAATCTCCGTATACTTTCTAAATTACCAAATTCAGTCGGAATGGAACCAGTCAAATTACTAACTCCTCTCGTATAAAAATATACCAAGTTAGACAGCAAACCCATCTCACTTGGTAAAGTACCACTCATATCTGTGTAACTAAATTGAAAGTTATCCAAAAAGGTCATCAAACCAATTTCGGTTGGTACCGTGCCCTTTAACTTAGGGTTCCCTTGGACATCTAACTGCTCCAACGTGTTTCGCAAGGCATGCACATTTTGCGGAAATGTACCATTAAAGTCATTCCTCACCAACCACAAAAATTCCAACGGCATGCTCTCATCAAACAGTTCTTCGGGTATCGTACCAGTCATGAAATTATCTGCTACGCTAAGGAATTCTAGCGTCTTGATAAGTCCCAATGTCGTAGGGAGGGTACCGCATATTTCATTACCCTGCATATTAATGGAGACGACCGTATCGTTTCTGCAGAAAATCCCGTACCATTCACACATCGGTATTAAAGGATCTCCCCACCCATAACTATTTGCCCAACAACTTTGATTTGGATCGGTTTGATTGGAATTAGTAGCCTCGAAAAAGGAAGTCAAGCCGTCAAATGTATCGTTACGCATTGTCGGCGCATTCATGACAGAAGGATACAAGAACGAAGGGGCCAATGAAGGAATCACCATTGGCATGATAAAGCTCGGTGCTGGCGTTTGCCGTAATGCCTGTGTCCCAAATTCTTCATCGTCACTGCCCCCCTCCAAAACAACACTGAGCGCAACCGCAACGGCAATTCCAATGTGCAAAATTCCCAACAAAGCCCACCCTCGTTTCTGTTTGTACCAGGGCTTCAATGGCAAACCTTGAGCCACACCATCAACAACCTCACCTTGGTCAACTAAAATAGCGTCCTCTAAAACAACGTCCACATCATTGTTGGCATCATCACCATCACTGGCACCGACATCCCCTCCTTGTCTTTGACCATTAACGCCGGTACTTTCCGTATCAGCTCTTCCAGACGTAAACGATAATATCGCAGTAGCAGTAGCTGTTCCTCCTCTTCCTCCACCACTGCCACCAACGTTCTCGGACTCATTCGAATCCAACTCCGGTAACCAAGCACCTGCTATAGAAGTAGCACCAGGACGTACTGCACCTAGAGCATCCTCATCTCCTACGGCTACTGCTCCGGCTACGGCTGTTACTGGCACGATGTCATCCTTCTTTTTACCAGCACCGCTGTCGTTAACGTCTTTGATATCTTCGAGGACGGGTTGTCCGTTTTCGTCAGGATTCAGGATCTCATCCGTGATTAAATTAGCTGCATCAATTTCCGGACTGTTTGGTTTGCCGTCCGGTGGGGTTGGATTGTCGTTCAGATGATCGCTCATGTCGTCTCTCTAGATCGTGTTTTCGTTTGTTGAGATGTTTCGTTTGTGCGCTCCTCGTATGAAAAGAGAGAGAGAGAGAGAGAGAGAGAGAGAGAGAGAGAGAGAGAGAGAGAGAGAGAGATGAAAATATATTCCTTCAGAGTCTCAATTATTTGTGCTCCTGGATTGATTGACCTTGGGTGGTTGGATGCATTGAAGTGATCTGTCACTATTGGTAGATATTAATTAAAATATATTAATACATGTATGTGTTTACACGAACATGACATATGGTAAAGATCAATGTCTTGAAGATCTGGTAAAGATTTAGCTTCTTTGGTAAAAATGAATGGCAATGGATGATGATGTTCTTATTTTCTGAAGAATAAAGATTTATTGATTTAACCGCGAATGACTTGATTTAGATCCACGAAGAATGTAGAGTGGCGTCATGAAATGCAGTATATGTAATTTGAATGTGATTAAAAATCCATGTGTAGCTATTACTTATAAAAATATACGCCGAAGTATATAAGAAAGTTGGCGTCTAATGACTGCATGCTCGCAAATTGAACAAATGTGTCGTAAGTTGGTAACTCGTGTCTAGATGTACATGAATGAGCTATGAGCGAAGTCATTAGTTGGTAAAGGGCTGCAACATATAAAACGCCATTCAGAAGTTTTATATATTGCAGCCATATATTTTGTACACATTCACCAACATAAGTTCCGAACCTCGTTGACATAAAGAATCATATGAATGTAGCGAGAAGAAAATTAGCGTAATACCTAACAACTAAAATATGATACAAATACACTTTAAAGTGTGTTTGCTTTATGAAATTGATATGTAATATTAAATACCGGTGTACAATAGTAGATAAAAGCATACAGATTAGGGGGGGGGGCCTGTGGTCACAGTATGACCTGGGATCCTTAGAGATGCTTGCTTGTAAAGAGTGTAATCGATAGATTTTTGTTTCGCTTGCCTGTGCATGGATGAGTAATACTTGTTAACTCGCTTGCGAAAAATGTTTGAAATGTTCCTTCAAATGCAGGCATTTACCAACGAAATGTTCCTTCAAATGCAGGCATTAACCAACACAGGTTCGATCTCCCAACCTCTTCCGAACCTGTAACTGATGAAGAGGATGAGTTGTAACTGCAAAGTAATTTATACCTGGTACAAGAGTAGAAGTGAATAAAATAAAAGCATACAGTTTAAAAAAAAAGGTTTCTTCTCCAGGTTGAGATAGTTTAGACACAGTCTGCGATATTCATTATGGTGATTATTAATCACTCTAACGATTTTAGTTTAGAGGAATGAAGAAACCTTGTGATTTCAGAACAAATTTTTACGTCGCACGGAAACTATGCCGACTATGCCTGGTTGTCATGCGCGACCTGTTAGTTAAATTAATATTTCAAAAGTTCGATTCGCAAATTGAAATTTGACATATTCCGATGATAGATTGTTGTGCTATTTCTCACCTGTTTGTTAACCCTTTCCTGCCGCAGTGCGGGTTTGATGCGGGTTTGATGCGGGTTTTTCGAAATTTTGTAACTTTACTTCCAGATACTTAATTTTAACCATTCCAAGTACCCCAAACTCCTTATCATATTTTTTGATGTATTTGTAAATTTTTATTGAATATAATTGAGTGAAAGTTGAGATATTCTAGAATAACCGATATATAGCTCTACGTAATTTTAGGTCTAATAGGGGATGCTTTTTGGAGAAATAAACTATCATCCAAGACCCGGGTCGACTCGTCATATAAACTTTGTCTTTGTTGGGAAAGTGTCAAATAAGTGATAATCTGTTTCTATCGCGAGATACAAAACCTTCAAAACACCATATTTTGGTAAAAATTGCGCAATATTAGCGCAATGTCGCACAGAGCAATTTTAGAATTTGTTTCCAAGAAGCTCATAAAACACCATTCTAAGTACACAATCCTTTCATAATAAGTATAAGTGATCAATATGTATATTAATAGGTTATAATATAACGGAATAGGTGAGAAGTAGCGTAACAGTCAACCATCGGAATATGTGAGTGATCCGTCAACCCATACACTAAATCAGTACCATCAGTATCGGTATATCCGTCACATAACCCCGGCTCTCCCACTAAAGTAATCTCTCACATTATCAAGAAGCCCCTGATCAGCAGGGATTATTCCAATCTCTCCACTATCTTGCGTCCCATAGCTGTCGGTATCATCATGTAGAACTGGGCTACGAAAACCCCAAGATTCTTCAATTACAGGCATATTATCCGTATTTTACTCCAATCGCTTAGATCACGTTAAAATGTGGTAGATGAGTATAATACCGTTGTGTGGTATATTTTCTTTTGAAAAACGATTAGGTTTATGGTATGATATGGTGTGTTGTTGTTTAGGTGTCGTGTTATTTTTTGTTGTTATCGTTGAAAAAAAAAGAGAACAAGTACACTCTGGCAGATTTTTGTTGTAAAAAGCACACTCTGGCAGATTTTGAGTTGACATTTATTTTTGCTGTCTACTTATCGCAATTGCATTAAGTAAATTTTCAACTTCAACCTCCTCATTCCTCATCTCACTTTTTTCTTTCTTTAATTGACAAACAATATTGCTGACTAGTTATCAAAAATGCCATAAGTAAATATTCAAATTTGTACCCCCTCATCTCACTTTTTCCGTCTGCAATTGACAAACAATATTGCTGTCTGTTTATCAAAATTGCGATAAGTGAATTTTCAAATTTGTACCTCCTCATCTCACTTTTTCCTTCAATAATTGACAAAATCACAAATTTACAAAAGCTTAAATCATTTACAATACTTATTGCAAAGATGTTACGGTCGTGTTTTTTGTTTTGTTGGTGTTTCAGTAGGAAACGTTGGAATTCCACTCCCTTCGTACCTACGATGTCCGTTGAACGCTGCAGTATATGATACTCTATAGGTAGAAGTGAATTCGGTCTTCAATAGTATTAATTAGTTTATTCGATAAAGAAACGGATGGTTTCTATTTAATGAGAT
>Ga0115008_10005390_pt1 | contig 10572 bp, 10 predicted proteins | sample FraStrMetagenome_FD_87164 | JGI IMG/M metagenome (GOLD analysis project Ga0115008, IMG submission 87164) | Marine eukaryotic phytoplankton communities from Arctic Ocean - Fram Strait ARC3M Metagenome | ecosystem: Environmental > Aquatic > Marine > Oceanic | place: Fram Strait | collected...
AATGAAAAACATGACCCACCGGAAATGAAACCTAAACGTAATGATAAAGGTAATGGGCTTATTAAGCTAGATCAACCACTAATATGGCACCGATTACAGGCTAATGGTAGGTCAGGTGAACTTTGGTGTAAGATTTACGATCTAACTAAAGGTTCAAAATCAGGTAAATTTCCTCTTGCAAAGTTGCCTAACAAAGCAAAAAATGGATGCTTAGAAAAGTTAAACATTAATAATGTATCTGAATGGTTTAGATGTGATAGCTTGTTTATGGGAACATCAAAAGTACAGCTTTGCCTTTGTAGTAAAGGTATTATGATGCACACACAAATTAAAGAAATTAAAGCAAAACGTGCAGCAAAACGTACAGGTGGTGGCCAAACAGAAGTTAAAGAAAATATCATGGATATTATGAATAGTTATGGTGGAGAGTTTGAAACTCTTGACGATACTATCGCAAATAATAAAACTAATGATATAGTTGAAGAATTTAAACAAGAAAGTAACGGACTGCCTCCATCTATGTCAGATCAGCTTCAAGCATATAATGACAGTGAAAATACTCAATTTGATTAAGTTAATATTAATTATTTTTTTTTATTGTATATGTTGCCTACTAAGAATGAAGTTATAGTATTGTTTAAAAAACACCGTATACAATTACCTGAGGAATTAATTAAATTACCCAAATCAAACACACTAGTTAATCCAACTAAGGTTAAAAATAAAATGTTAAAGTTAGCTTGGCTAATATTAATTGGAGGAATTGGACCAGTTCAAGCCACAAAAATTAACCAACTTGGTATAACACCCAATAATATTTTTATGAATTTACATCATTTACCATACATGGCAAGACTCCTGCTATTATGGAAACCAAATAAAAAAATACCACACAAACAAATTCCTAATATTGTTAAAACTTTTGCGGCTGGTCAAGAGTTTTTAGTAACCGGATCTTGGCGTAGATCAAAACCATTTAATGGAGATATTGATATACTTGTACTAAATGAAAAAAATTTTAGAAAACACTTACAAGAACTTCATGATTGGATACCAATATCAGATGGTAATGCAAAAATGTCTGGTATATTTAATTATAAAAAATATCCGGTTAAAATTGATTTATGGTTTATCAAAAACAAAAAAAATATTCCATATATGAAACTATATAGTACGGGAAGTGCAATGCATAACATTATTATGAGACATAAAGCAAAACATATGGGCATGAAACTAACTCAATATGCACTTACTAAAAATGGTAGATCTCTATCCGCAAAGAGTGAATATGATATATACAAACATTTACAAATGTCATATAAATCACCTGATCAACGCTAATAGAACACCCCCAGTTTTCATTTTATATATGTATTAATAAATTTTAAATGCATATCTGTACATTTGGTAACGGTTCACCATACATATATGTAATATAATTTTCAAGACCTTTTGAATTAGAAATGTTATTTTTAAACATTACATTTCTAAAAATATCAAAAAGTTTGCAATCATGTTTATAAATTTCTTTAACTAACAGAGGTAATGTTCCGTGTTTATTTTTTTTACATAAGTTAAGTATAGTTTCAATATTTTGATCACGATTTATAACACTACCAACTATTAATAAGGAAAGTGAATCAAATATCGAAGCCACAGTTACAGATCTAAATTTTTCAAGTTTTGGGGTAATAAACATTTTACTATCTTCATCTATATCAAACCCATATTTGATATAAATTGATGGTTCTAGGCCACTATATAATCTTAAACGTATAGAATTAACTGTATTCTCTTCACATGGAAATTTGGCTATATCAATAACTGAATGTTCAATATATCCTATACCACACAATACAGCTTTTAAAATTTGAATTATAGATTTAAGTCTAGAGTAATTTTCATTTTCTATATTAAATGTTGGTACGAGATTTGTTGATTTTAACGACGAAGTTTTTGTTGGACCATACTCTTCATCAACCCAAAATTCTATACTAATAAAATCTTCTATATTTAAATTTACTTTTTACCATTTTTCTTTACTTTAAAAATTGTAGACCATATTTCTTTATCTGTGTTTTTTCAAATATCGTTATTTTTGTTTGGTTTAATTCGTTCACAATTTCATGTGGAACTGATGATTTAAATTCAGCATCAAAAATAGCTTTTACTTTTAACATTATATTATATGAATTTTAAAGTTGTAAAATTCCTATAATATCAAGTCTACCATAATACATTATGTTTTTTTTGTTTGGCATTAACTCAATTATACGTTGCCGAAATAACTCTATATTTCCGATAGATGCTATTTTATCAACATTTTCTCTTGATGGATACTGATCACATATTTTTAAAATAACTTTAAATGACATTTTAAATGTGTGTATATTATTTGTCAATTCATACACTACAACTCCAGTTGATGCTTGTTCACAGTTATTTATCATCCACTCTTTTTTACTTTGTATATAAAGATCTATCTCATAACATCCAGTACATAGTGTCATATATATTAAAAATCATTAAATTCATCTTCATAATCCATTTCAACATCTTCAGATGTTTCTAACATTCTAGCTATCATGGCATCATCATCATTTAATGGAGCTGGTGGACTTGATGTAACATTGTCTGGACGTCTACCAGCTCTGTCATTTCCACCATTTTTATTATTTCCACCTCTTTGAGCTTTGTGTGTTGCTTCTCTTGCTCTAGCAAATTCATTTGCTCGTTGTACCATGCTTTGCCCAGTATTATTTGAAGCATTTGAATCTTCTTTATCGCGGTTAATTTTTTCCTTTGTCATTTCTGATCGCTGGTATTCCCGCATTTCTTCTTCTGGCGATAGTTGAATTTGTGACCCGCCAGATCCACCAAGCTTACTAATTCCTGGTTGTTTACTAGTTAATACTTTAGTTAACATAGATTTTATTGCCGTTGGACCGATCAACGCAGAATCTTTTTTACCATTTACAATGGCGGCTGGTAATCCAGTAATTCCATTTTTAATTAATTGTTTCTTTCCTTTTGAATCAACAGCTTTGAGTGTAAATCTTACCCCAATACCTAATAAAACATCAAAATTCTTTTCCAAATACCTACCTATTTCAACAGTACCCTTTTTTTTATCATCTCCGGCGTATATTATCACTTTCATTATAATATACCGTGTAAGGTTTTTAAGCTTTTTGTTTGAGATTTTTCTAAAAGCTTAAAATTGAATATATAATATATAATATGAGTAAACCAAAAGTTATCGCTGATGAAGAATTTAAATATGACTTGGATACTATCTTAAAAACTGTTAAAAAAGTATATGGTACAATTATCGACCCTAATCTTATTAAGGATTTAATTCCACCCGGGCATAGCAAATATGTTGTAAGATATACATCGATGCCAACCTGTTTAGCTAACGGTTGGCGCCGAACAATATTAGATGATATTATTTATCCCCGACTTTCAACAAGTATGTTACAAATAGAAAGTGATGATCCATTTGTTAATGTTATGACAGATGACATTCAAAATCAAATATGGCAAACTCCATGCTCATATTTGAATCCGAATACTGATGTATCTAAGTTTTCTGCAGAAATATATGTAGAAAATAAAACACAAAACGTAGTAGTGGTAACAACATCTGATATTAACAATATAAAAAATTTACCAAAAAACTTCTCATATGAACTTAGTACACGTTTATGTAAACTTGCACCCGGTAGATTCATCAGAATACCAATAAATATAAACTTTGGGAAATCTGAAGATTATGTATCATATGGTCAATTTGGACCAGTAAAATATCTACCATTTAAATATGATATTAAAATTAGACCCCCATCATACACAGTAATTCCGACTAATTATGATCTAGGATTGTTAAAATGTCATTCATATATTCAGGCAAGTGATGCTATAACATTAGGATGGAATACGGTACATAAAATGTTAGAATCTTCAGTATCAAACCTACAAACATTACTAGAAGAAAAAGAATTATATGTTCCTTATGTGTCAAATAACGGAGAACTTCACGTAACATATGATTTACAATCTGGAGAATACCATTATAAATTTCATAAACAATGTCAAACATTAGGGGAAATTTTGTTCTGGTACACATTTAATCAAAAAAACGTATCGTTTATTGTAAGCGGTAAAGAATCACCAAAAGATACCTACGTTCGTATAAAAATAAAACTTATAGATTCTGTAGAAACGACAATCAAGTCATGTGCTGAAGAATTATTAACTGCCGCATTTACAGCTATAAAACGTGTAGAAAAATTAATTTAAAATTAAAAATTGATTTTTTTATTTCTTAACAAATGGAAGAAGAAAAATCAACCAACAATAACAGCGAACTTGGGGATAATTCACTACAGAACTTACAATTACCAGATCAACAGATAAAAAACAAACTTTTAGATTTTAGTATTTATTATATTTTACCAAACTATTTATCTGATATAGTTTATGAATACATGGTTTTTACATATGAAGACTTTCAATCATGTACTTTACCAAAAGAAATGAATGGATTCTCTTTGGAGGGATCTAATTTGAGTAATGCAAATCTAGGACACTTCGATATATCGAAGTGTCCTAATCTATCATATACTAACCTATCGGGTGTTGATTTATCTAACATTCGAATGTTAGACTCAAATTTATTGGGTGCAAATTTAATAGGTGCAGATTTAACCAGATCAAATTTAAGCAATTCTAATCTAACAAACACAGATTTAACCGGGGCAAATTTAACTATGGCTAATTTATTTAGGTCAAATTTGACTGGTGCTATTTTAAAGGAAGCTAATTTATTTAGAGGTAAATTTAAAAAATGCAAATTTATACTTACAGATCTAACTAGAGCAAATACTGTTAGAGCTAATTTTACTGGATGTGATTTTCTAAATACAAAATTTAATAATTTCGTTGCATATGACACCATTATGTTTGATATAGTTAACTTAAGAAATAGAACATGGCAAAAGGAAATTGGATTTAACAAATGCAAGTTTTCAAGAAATTTTGCCAGAACATTAATAGTTGTTTAACTTTTCTATTAAAAATAACATTTTTTATTTTATATGAATTTAATATTTAGTTCGAATGAAACATCATGGCCTATACCCCTGGATATATATTTAAGTGATGCAGATGTTGTTATAAAAGATCCAGATAGACCGATTGTTCCTTTACATAAAATATGTAAATGGTCTGCATTTGATTGTAAAAATCAAGAATCATGGAGTAATGTATGTCTACATATATCATCACCATCATTAGTTGAAATTTATCCAAAACCTGCAAATAACAAATGTCCAGTTTATACAAACTCATACTCTCAGGGAGATAATACATACATAAATTATTGGATTTTATTTTATAAATCCAATAAAAATTACGGAACATTTAAACTTATAACAATAAGTTTCGATAAAAATATACCTGTCAGTGTATGGTTTGGTAAAGATACCATTGATGGTATATGGATAGATGCAAAAAAATGTAAGTGGGTTGACAATATGTTACAAGTATATGTATGTAAAAAATCACACTTGTTGACACATAAATCACAAAGTGTATCTGTCGACGTTGGAAAAAAAAATATATCAAAAATTATACCGTCTAATAATAAAATAACTATGACAGCTAACATTATTCCATGGGAATCTATGGAATATAAAGGTAAATGGGGATTATCATCAGGGTCTTCACGTACACCAAATTATGAACAGCATTATGAGTCACCGCCAGATGTTAAATGGGACTTAATACAATTTAATACACTTACTATTATATATATATTGTTATTCATAACTATAATAGTCACAGGTATAACTATAAAATATAAACATAATAATTATAAAGCATATATAAATACGTATAATTATTAAAATTCGATACCCCACGGTTTATATATAATTTTTTTCTGTACAATTAATTTTTTACATGGAGATCTTTTTAAATATAATTTAAGACTAGATTTAAATAAATCACTTGGAATTTTTGTTAAAAACAAATCATCATCTACATAATATGGTAAACACATAGATATCCATTTTTGTAAATCTGGCAGTTCATTTACATACGGTAGTATTACTAATATTATTCTTTTTACATATGTAAAATATTTATTAGTTGGTACTAACATACATATTTTTTTTACCATTCCTAAGTAAATAATTTGACAATTGAACTCAAATAGTATTGGAAATAATGTAATTATTGATTTTATACTAATGTCATGTATCGTATATGTTGGATGTGTAAATTTTACAAAATCACCTATAATATCGGTGTATCTATCTGGAATATGTACAGTATCAGATTTATTTTCTAATTGAGTTTCAAAAACATCACTATGATATGCTAGTATACACTTGCTTGATTTATAATATTTACCATTACAACAAATACTGACATCAGAGTATTTTATATTTGCTGGATTTAATATATGTTTTAAAGTTTTTTGCTTTTTATTATTTGGTGTATATTGAATATAATTTCTCTTACTCATAATATATTATAAAAAAAATCAATTATTATAATATCTACCATTTTACTTTTTTATCCCATGAATCCCAACCAGTTGCTCGAACTGTTGTAACAATTTTATCAAGTTGATCTAGCTCATTTAACCATTGAGACGCTCCCTTAAAAGATTCATCAACCGATGATATGGCATCTAACTTCTGTTGAGCGGATGTTAACTTTAATATTAATGATTCTAAACTTTTCTTATTGGTATCTAATGCTGACATTTTGAGTAGATATTTGTATGAAACTTTTGGACCTCGCAAAATTTCTTCTTCCATAGTTTTAACATCTGTATATGCCGGCCTATCTAACAAACTTTTATCCATTTTCTGATATTTGTGTGTTAATAATATTTTTATTTGTTCATCCATTGATATATTGTTAATTTTATATGAATGTCTATTTGTTGCATATTTAATTTGATTCTTCAAACAAATAATATTCAATTTTAATAGAATTAACTGTCTATCAACTCTCTTTCCATACGTTTCCTTACGCATTGTATACCATTCATCAAATACATCTATATATTTTTTATATTCGTTTACTGTATTATCATTATTAACAAAGTTAATATTTGACGCTAAGGACTGTGTTAGTCCTAGATATCTAATCATTGGGTCATATTGACCGCCATCATATTCAGACATAATTGTGTCAATAACTCCAGCTTTAAATGTTATATTAATTTCTATTTTTTTATCACTAGAGTTATCATTTTTATCAATGATATGTGGATTTTCGTTCAATGATCTAAACATTTCAATTTCATATTTAGATTTCTTCTTAATTGCAGATTTTTTATCACTTCCATCCGTAAGAGTTATATTCCAAGTTCTAATAGGCATTTCTGTAACTGTAATTGTATTTTCTCCAGTTCGTTCATATGAACCAATGGATGTTAAATTATTTTTTCCTTGAACTATCATGTGTCGCATGTTCCAATCACTCAATGGTAAGTCGTCATCATCTTTAAAATCATCATCTTTAATATATGCGCGTATTCTTTCAGATAAAGCAAAGTAATCTCTACCCCACACAGTTGTTGCCCATCCAGTACCTGGTGATTTATATGACTCAGCAATTGCTAATGGAATAATAGGAGATAGATGTGTCGGCTCACCACGTTCACCATCATCAAATGTATAATCTAAAACCCACCAGTCATCTGCTGGGAATAATACAGATGTTAATCGTTTATTCAAACAAGTGTAAATATATCTTGGTGATCCGGCGTCTTTTCCACCTTTTTTACGAGTACCAAAGTTTGATAATGCTCGTAATGGTGGAAAATTCTTAGCCCCAACATAATTTTGAACAAGTTTAATTATAGATCCATTAATAGATGCATCACCATGATGATAGTTCATATGTTGTGTCACATATCCACCAAGTTGAAACACCTTACATCGTGTGTTATTTTGTTTCCATTTCTTCATAGCACCTGCTATAACTTTTCTTGGACCCGGTGTTAATCCGTCCATAAAGTGTGGTATATGTCTTCGAATATTATATTGTTGATATGCCTTTGTATCTGTGTTAAGATGATTTGATGCGAATATGCTTCTATCAGGCATATAATATTTTTCTTCATCTCCAAGCGGTGGACTTTTTAAGATCGATTTACGAACGTTTGTATTTTTACCAAAATAGGCTTCACATAATAACTCTAAATTATCATCAGTTTTATACAAGATTATTAATTTAGAGTATTGTTTTGCCATTTGTACAATCTCTTTATTTGAATGACTACCTAATCCTTTATAGTAAATAATTTCATATTTATCTATGTCTATAGATTGAACCCAATTATGTGCTTTTTGTTCAGACATAAATTCAACAACTGTACCACCTGCCTGTCTTGGAAATGCTCGTATAACAGGTGTAATAAGAAATTTAACAAATCCCATCTCTATAAGTTCAGGCCACACGGTTTGAAATAAATTAAGAATTCCAGATCTAATATTTCCTTTACCATCTTCATCTTGATCCGTTGCTATAATTATCCCGGCATAATTTAACTGCCCAATGGCGGAATATGTTTCACCCCATGTTAATCCTAATACTTGAAACAAACTTTGTAAACGTTCCGAGTTTAGAATTTTTTCACTTGGTACTAAAATTCTTTTATTTGAAATTTTATCTCTAATTATTTTAATTTCTTTACGAACATTAGGAATAACACCTTGCACACTAAACATACCATGTGTATTACGAGTAATCGGACTATGTTTACTTTGAATGATTTTGTCTATCGTACTCATTGCAGAATCTCCTTCTGGTAAAAACAGCCAACACAAATTTTTACGACGCGTTCCAGCATATTTTGCTGGTTCATATTTTTTTGCTTTAACTTTAGTTTTTCTAGTAGTTTTTTTAACTGATGCATTTTCATGAATTACATGAGGTTCAATGTACGACCATAATAAGTTATACGTGTGTCTATCAAACATATATTGAGTTAAGTTTTTCTTAGGTTCGGAAAGTGTATCTTTCCGTTGTCCAGACAACGTTGGTCTATCCATTTGACCGGTATGAACAATAGATATATGTTGCATAACTTTATTACTCATATATCTGCCAGAATAAGACTTACCTTTAAGTTTTTTCATACATTTTGTGTATGGTTCACGCATAGCTTCTGATATTAATGATTTTAAATAATCTATATGTGTACCACCAGTAACTCTAATTCCGTTGATGATGGAAATAAATTCCATGCCTCGATTAGGTATAGATATAGGCTTTACACCTATTACAACTGTCCATGGCATATTACTATCACCATCAAGTTTAGTCGTTATATATTTGCAAATATTTATCGGAGTAATAGCTTTAATTAAAGGTAATGGAGAACAAATCTCTACTAGTTTACCATTCCAATGAACTTTTCCAGGTATATATACGGCCATTACAGTTGTCATCATGCGACAGACTGCTATAAAATCTGTAGCCTCTTGACTTGGCCATTTAATTCCAAAATCAACCCAATTAAAATCCATGGTAATAGTTGTGAATTGTTTATCATTTTTATCTGTTGGTCGAATTTCAGGCTCCCTAACAATTTCCATACAATTCTCCCATTCTTGAAAATAATTTTTACATGTATGTAAGTCGGTAGTTTCAACACTAAAATATTTACAGAATGCATTTACTAATGTTGCACCAATGCCATTTTTGCCACCAACAACAGATTTTTCTTCTAAATCATAATTTGTTGATGTTTTAAATTCACCAAACAAAAATTGTGGATTATACATCTCTCGACCATCTCGTGTTTTTTTCATAATAATAGGAATACATGTTATGTTATTTTTGATACTAATAGTTGGTGATGTAGATCCACTTTCAAAATCAAATGAAGTCCATATACTAGCACTTGAATCACCACTTAAAATGCATTGATCTCCAGCATTTGTAAGAGTTTCTCTATAACATTGAGTTGCAGCCGGGCTTTCTTGATATTTTTCGTATGTTATATTATTGGTATCCCTAATAACAAATCCTTCACAATCTATAGGCGTTTTACCACCCAAATACATAGTGGTTTGATTTCTAGCATGCTCCAGATCGGTTGCTTGTTTTGATTCTTTTGCACGTTCGTATTGGTCCATAGTTGTTTATTATATATTTTTCAATTTTTTAATAGATATCTATAAACGTATTAAAAAAAACTCATACAAGTTTGATATCTATTGTTTTGTTAAAAATGCTTTTTGCTTAGCTCGCAACCGCTCAAATACACTTTTAATACTATAATTTTTATCTGAAGTTAAATCACTACGTTGTTGGCCCTTAGCTGGTAAGAATGCTGATCTATGCATGTAAATAGCTACAACAATTCCTATAATTAATGTAGCAATAATTATCATTATTATATTTTTTTTTGTAATGCCACCACCAATAATTTTTTTTGTTAATTTATTTTGTTTGCGTTTATTTTGTTTGCCCCGCTGTTTATCTTGTTTAGAAATATCTTCAAATAGTCCTGTGTCACTCATTATATATAAAAAAATATAA
>Ga0115008_10005391_pt1 | contig 10571 bp, 9 predicted proteins | sample FraStrMetagenome_FD_87164 | JGI IMG/M metagenome (GOLD analysis project Ga0115008, IMG submission 87164) | Marine eukaryotic phytoplankton communities from Arctic Ocean - Fram Strait ARC3M Metagenome | ecosystem: Environmental > Aquatic > Marine > Oceanic | place: Fram Strait | collected 2012-06-18
AAAACTTCAGGCGGCATGCATGCGGGTTCTTCATTGTTGGCGCTCAACCTAAATGGAGATACACTTCAAGATATACTCATCGGTGATGTAAGTTTCACCAACCTTGTTGCAGCTTACAATGGCGGTCATATCGATAGTGCTTTTATGATTACAAAGGATACGCTCTACCCGCTGGTTCAACCCACAGCAATAGAATATTTTCCAGCGGCATTTTATGAAGATGTCGATTTTGACAGTATTCCCGATCTCATTGTAAGTCCCAATTTGAATGGATCACAGAATACAAAAAACAATTGGCTTTATCCGAATAATGGGACCCTCAACAACCCTAGTTGGGGAACATTGGACTCCGCATTTCTAGTCAGCGACATGCTTGATATAGGTTCTGCCGCAAAGCCAGCCCTGGTCGATATAGACTTCGATGGGGATTTAGATTTAGTAGTTGGCGGCAAAGGATTGTATACTGCACCGAGCACCTACGAAAGCCGAATGTTGTTGTACAAGAACACAGGAACAAATACGGCCCCTGCCTTCACGTTGACAGATACTGATTTGGCGAATGCCGGTTATAACAACCTAGGAGCAAGCCTCAGTCCGGCTTTTGGTGATCTCGACGGCGATTTTGACCCGGACATGATTGTAGGTACAGAAACGGGTGAATTATTTTATTACGAAAACACAGGGTCTTTTACAGCCCACAGCTTCACGTATCGCGGCGACCTACAATCCATAGACGTTGGCAATTTTGCTACACCCGCACTGGGCGACATTGACGGAGATGGTGATCTCGATTTGTTAATTGGAAATGAACTTGGTGCCATTGCCTACTACGAAAATACGGGAAGTATGCCTAGTGCATTCACACTGGTAGATGCTACATGGGCAGGAATTGACATGACCAGCCCCCAAGCACCGGACGGGTATGCAGCTCCCGCATTTGTTTACGGGCAAGACACTACTCTACTTATAGGATCAGAAAGCCTGGGCGTTGTGCAGAAAGATAGCTTACGTACCATCATGAGCGGTGCGACAGCGTTGGACTTAGTGCTTGGCGGTGGTACAACAACATCTGCATCGAGAGAAGAAACCCCCTTTGGAGGGTCCAAGCGTAATGGCCGGACCCAGATCGTATTTAGTAAGGACGAATTAATGAATGCAGGCGGAATTTACGGGCAGATAAAAACCATCGGGTTTGAATTGGGCACAAATACGAGCCTTTATCTGACTCAGGGTTTTGATATCAAAATGACACACGTCTCAGATACGGCGCAGACTACTTTCATAATACAGAACCTACAAACCGTATATAGCGGTATCCGCGTTATGACCACCGGATGGAACGATATTGCATTAGACGTCCCCTTTACATGGAACGGTACTGATCACCTACTGGTGGAGATTTGTTTTTCGAAACATGCGCAAACAGGCGATATTCCAGTTCAACTTCAGAGTACCTCTTTTTCCAGCATGCGCTACGGTGATGTGACAGGCTGGAACGGCATTACAAATGACGGTTGCCAAATGCCTTACGGCGGGCGCATTTCGAAACGTCCTAACATGCGTTTTAATCTCCGCCCAACCTTGCGGAGTGCTGACACTCATTTTCTAGCTTCTGGATCTCGTTTGCACCCCGCCATTGGTGACTTAAATGCAGACGGCTATCCAGATGTGATTTTAGGAAACATGAGCGGCGGCTTGCATTATTTCCAGGGCAAAGCTTTTAACGATATTTCAATAGAAGAGACTGCATCTATTCCAGTAAAGTGTTTATTATACCCCAATCCTACCAGAGGATCTTTCCAATTTGAGTGTACAGACCCTCGTATTACTACTGCACATATCTATTCCATTGAAGGGCGACTGCTCGGAGAAGTAACGGCAGGTACCAAAAATTCTATTCCTCTTGCAGAAGGAATGTACCTGGTTGTCTTTCAAATGGAAAACGGCAGCCCAAATGTGGAACGATTGATTGTTCAATAATGCCAAATAAAGAATTCGATCGCAATGCTACCGTAGTTTTATTCGACGGCCCTTGTACCCTTTGTAATAAAAGTGTCGACTGGATTCACTCTAGAGATTTTTACGATACATTCTCTTACTCCTCATTGACAAGCAAGTGGGCCAAGGCACATTTACCGGAACACCTAAAACATGAAGATTCTGTCGTTTTGTATTTAGACGGCCAATTTTATATCCGCTCAAAAGCTGCCTTGCTCATCCTCGAACGACTTCCCGGCTACCGTTGGACCCGCTTTTTCCATCTCGTACCCACCTTCTTTCGGGACTTCGTTTACAAGATCATCGCTAAAACGCGTTATCGAATCTTTGGCCAAGGCTATTGCACCTTCGTCTCCGGCGAAAAAATGCTCAAGTGACCCCTTAATTTTTGGCATAAAAAAACCCCCGAGCGCTCCGCGCTCGGGGGTTTGAATTTTTGACCCTCTGGGTCTATAGATTTTCGTCTAATGCAGCATTCATTTTACGAACTGCAGTAGCGGAAGCTTCAAACTTCTCCTTCTCATCTGCGCTCAAATCGAACTCAACTACATTTTCCCATCCATTTTTACCGATGATCACTGGAACACCGATACAAATGTCGTCTTGTCCATATTCACCATTAAGTAGCACTGAACACGGGAACATCTTCTTCTGATTGCGAACAATACTCTCAACCAATTCTGCACCCGCAGCACCCGGCGCATACCACGCAGAAGTACCTATAAGCTTAGTTAATGTGGCACCGCCTACCATGGTTTCTTTAACTACATGCTCTTGCTGCCCCTGCGAAAGGAACTGCGTTACCGGCATGCTGTTGTATGTTGCGTGATGGATTAAAGGAATCATGGTAGTATCGCCGTGACCTCCTATAACCTGCGCCTGCAAGTCGTTTGGAGAACAAGCCAATTGCTCAGATAAACGGTATTTAAAGCGTGCTGAATCCAGAATACCTCCCATACCAATGATACGGTTCTTTGGAAGTCCCGAAGTTTTTGACGTCAAATACGTCATGGTATCCATAGGGTTAGAAATCACAACAATGATGATATCAGGGCTGTGCTTGATCAAATTCTCTGTTACCATTTGAACAATCTTCGCATTCGTACCGATCAACTCTTCACGAGTCATACCCGGCTTACGCGGAATACCTGAAGTAATTACTGCAACCGCTGAGCCGGCAGTTTTACCGTAATCATTAGTCGAACCGACAACCTTTGAATCAAATCCATTCAAAGTCGCAGTTTGGTTCATGTCCATGGCCTTACCTTCGGCAAATCCCTCCTTGATATCAAGCAGTACAATTTCCTCCGCCAATTCGCGGCGAACCAAGTTATCTGCTACTGTAGCACCTACGTTTCCGGCACCTACAACAGTAATTTTCATATGTATCTGGTTTTAAGTTAAAATGGTTTTGTAAATGTACATCACAGCCGTCGGTTACCACAGATTCGTTCGAGAATTCCATTCGCGCTTGTATGCCTTAATAATTCAATACTGCGTTGTACCTTTGGCTGACGAAAAAACACGCTCACCATGGTTGCATTAAAGCTTATCGGAATTACAGTTGTGCTTTTAGGATTAGGATTTGCGGGAATCGCAATTAAAATTTGGGCAAAAAAAGACGGTGAATTTGCGGGTACATGTGCCTCTCAGAGTCCGTATTTAAACAAAGACGGTGAAACGTGTTCCTACTGCGGTAAAGATCCCAACCAATGCGAAACGAAGCTCGAACAGGCTAGTTAACGGTATAGCGCTTCCACCCTGGAGTCTCGATGACTTCAATCTCGCCAAATTTAGCACCTACAATAAAGTAACCTTCCACACCAGGAAAGCGGTTGAGCATGTTCGTAGCACCGACAATGCCTTTTATCATACAAGCCGTGGCCAATGCATCTGCCGTCGTCGCAGTCGGTGCAATAATGCTTGCGCTCAAAAGATTACTGATGACAGGCCGCCCCGTCTCCGGGTCTATGCTGTGAACGACCTTCTGCCCTGTTTCGTCTTCCCAATATTTCCGGTAATTTCCACTCGTCGCTAAGGACATACTGTCCAGCTCAACAATCGTTTGAAACTGGCCGGTAACACGTTCTTCCGAGGGTTCTTCAATGCCAATGCGCCATTTCCGACCTCTTGCATTGACGCCTTTACAACGAACCTCGCCACCTATCTCAATCATATAATTAGAAACATCTTCGCTTTCCAAAAGGCTGGCTACAACATCCACCGTATACCCTTGAGCAATGGCGTTTACATCAATCGCGTAGCCTTGTGGTAACGCATATTTTTCCAATCGCGTGCCCGGTCTATGAGCAACCATTCCCTTGTAACCAACAAAATTCATCAAACTGTCTATATTGATCGCGTCTTTTCGCGAGCCGCCAGAAAATCCCCACGCTTGAATCAATGGTGCAATGGATATATCGAAGGCGCCATCCGTCAATTCACTGAGCATAAGTGATTTCAAAATAACGTCATGAAAATCTATACTGAGAAAAATCAAATCACCGTTATTTAGCGCCACAATCTCACTATTCTCCACCCATAAGCTCATTTGCTGGTCCATAGACAGCAGGATAGAGTCGATTGCAGTGCGGTAATCCAAGCCTTCCGGCACCAGATAGCTGATACTAAAGGTGGATCCTTGAGCGGGACCCTGATTCGTCATTTGAACCAATTCGGGTCGGCTCGAACACGAAGCTAAAATCGCGAGAGACAAAAGCGCTATACATTTCTTCATATCGTGAAAATAAAAAGCCGCTCCTTAGGGAGCGGCTTTTAGTCTAAATTTTTTCGATTATCCACCGAAATCATCAAAACTGACGTTCTCTGGCGGCACACCAAAATCGTCTACCATTTTGAGTACCGCAGCATTCATTAATGGCGGACCACAGAAATAGAATTCGATGTCTTCCGGTGCATCGTGATGATTCAAATAGTTATCAATCACCGCCTGGTGCACGAATCCTACGAAACCATCTCCTTCATCTTCCATATTGTCTTTCGGGTCCCAATTGTCTTCTGGCAATGGCTCTGAGAGTACTAAGTGGAATTTAAAATTCGGGAATTGCTCTTCGATCTGACGGAAGTCTTCTAAATAGAAGAGCTCACGCTTAGAGCGACCGCCGTACCAGTAACTTACTTTACGTCCTGTTTTCAATGTGTGGAATAGGTGGAACAAATGCGAACGCATTGGAGCCATACCTGCACCACCACCGATATACAACATCTCTGAATCTGTCTCTTTGATGAAGAACTCACCGTAAGGCCCTGAAATAGTAACCTTATCTCCTGGCTTTTGATCGAACACATAAGATGAACATACACCTGGATTGACATCCATCCATCCGCCTTTCTTACGGTCAAACGGTGGTGTTGCAATACGAATATTCAACATCACGATATTGCCTTCTGCAGGGTGGTTTGCCATAGAATAAGCTCGGAATAACGGCTCGGGGTTTACCATCTTAAGGTCCCAAAGTTTGAATTTATCCCACTCCTCTTTAAACTCATCTGGTGCCTTACCTAATTTCGGGTGAGATGTAATGTCAATGTTCTTAAAATCGACTGTAGTCTCAGGAACATCTACCTGAATGTAACCGCCTGCTTCAAAATCTAGGTTCTCACCTTCTGGTAAACGAACCACGTATTCTTTGATGAAGGAAGCAACGTTATAATTACTGACTACCTCACATTCCCATTTCTTAATACCAAAAATCTCTTCCGGCACTTTTACGGTCATGTCATTCTTTACCTTGATCTGACAACCTAAACGCCAGTTGTCGGCGATCTCTTTACGGTTAAAAAATCCTGTTTCTGTTGGAAGAATCTCACCACCGCCTTCGGTGATTTGACACTTACACATACCACAAGTACCACCACCACCACATGCTGATGGCAAGAAGATCTTTTGGCTGCTTAATGTGGTGAGCAGGGTTGTACCTGATTCCACCTCTACATCATCACCATTAATATTCAACTTTACCGGTCCGCTTGGAGACAAGCGTGCTTTCGCTTGCAATAAAATAGTCACCAATAAAAGGATCACTACTACGAAAACGACTACCGATGAAAAAATTACTGTGCTAGATAAAAACATAGCTACCTCTAATTATAATTTAATACCCATGAAGCTCATAAATGCAATCCCCATCAATCCAGTGATGATGAAGGTGATCCCTAGACCACGCAAAGGAGCTGGAACATTCGAATAGCGGATTTTCTCGCGGATTGCAGCAATGGCTACGATGGCTAGGAACCAACCCACACCTGAACCTAGGCCGTAAACCGTCGCCTCAGCGATGGTCCCAAAAGCGCGTTCCTGCATAAATAATGAACCACCAAGAATAGAACAATTCACTGCTATAAGGGGCAAGAAGATACCCAATGCACTGTACAGAGCTGGAGCAAATTTCTCAACGATCATTTCAATCAATTGAACCATAGAAGCGATTACCGCGATAAACATAATGAATGAAAGGAAGCTTAGGTCTACTTCTTCAAATCCTGCACCCAACCATTTACCTAAGGCACCTGGTTGCAATACATAGTTCTCTAATAACCAGTTTACCGGTAAGGTGATGACCAGTACAAAAGTTACAGCAATACCAAGACCTACAGCGGTCTTAACTGTTTTAGAAACTGCCAAATACGAACACATACCTAAGAAGTAGGCGAAGATCATGTTCTCGATAAAAATCGATTTGACAAATAAGTTAATTAGTTCTTGTCCCATGTCGGCTTAGTTTTCTTCGATGAGTTTAGTGTTCTTCGCGCGTTGTGCCCAGATGATCATTCCTACAACAATCAATGCCATTGGAGGGAATAAAAAGAATCCGTTATTGGCGTAGAATCCCGTTCCCTTATCCATGTCGATGTACCAACTCAGTGGGATGATCTGTGCTCCCATAAGCTGTCCTGAACCCAAAAGTTCACGCACAAACGCTACAGCAATAAGAATCACACCATATCCGATAGAGTTTCCAATTCCATCTAGGAAAGCCTTCCATGGACCATTACCCAAAGCAAAAGCTTCAAAACGTCCCATGATAATACAGTTCGTAATGATCAATCCAACGAATACCGAAAGCTGCTTACTTACATCGTAAGCAAAGGCTTTTAAGAATTGGTCTACGAGAATTACCAATGAGGCAACTACTACCAACTGGACGATAATACGGATACGGTTAGGAATCAGATTACGAATCAATGAGATGATCACATTACCTACCGAAAGAACGAACATCACCGATAGCGACATTACGATAGCCGGCTCCAGTTTAACCGTAATAGCTAAGGCAGAACAAATACCCAAAACCTGCACGGTAATAGGGTTATTGTCATTGAATGGATCTTTTAATAGTTGTTGGTTCTTCTTTGAGAACAACGACTCTTTAGTTTTTACTTCCGTACTCATGGCTTAGATGTTTTTGAAGTATTCTGCATACGGTGCAAGACAATCTGCAAGCATGTCGTTTACACCGTTTGATGTGATTGTACCTCCAGAAATTCCATCCACCATGTAATCGCCAGTAGAGGTTCCTTGTTTCACAACAGAGATGGATTGGAACAAACCTGCTTCAGAGATTTTTTTACCTGGAAACTGGTCAGTAAACATCGGTGTAGTGATTTCTGCTCCCAATCCTGGGGTTTCACTCTTGTGGCCAAAATTAGCGCCTACAACTGTATTTCCATCCGACTCCAAACTCACAAAGCCCCAAACTGGACCCCAGAGTCCTTTACCGCGCAAAGGAATGATGTAGTAGTTTTCTTCGCCTTTATTTGCGACATACATAGGAACTTCACGATCCATATTTTCTGCTTTGATCGCACCAGCCATATCTACATTGAAACCAATTTCTCGATCCGTACTTACGACCTCCCCGCCTCTAATGGTTAAAACTTCTTTGATGACCTCGTCATAATTGGCTTGTGCCTCACTCCGCTCCACTTTCACGCCAACTGAGGCTAAAATGCTCTGCATTTTCTCCTGTTTAACGTTGTTCTCTTGTTTGGATTTGAGCCCTAAAGAGGCACCAGCTAATAAAACGGCTACCACAACTACCATAACGGTAGCGAAGGTGTAGGTATATGCATTGCTATTAACGTTCATATCTTAGGTTTTAGGCGTTTGCTAAACGTTTCGCGCGACGTTTTACGTTCGCTTCAACTACGTAATGATCAATCAAAGGAGCCATAACATTCATGAATAGAATGGCCAACATGATACCTTCAGGGTAAGCCGGATTGAAGACACGAATCATAATCCCAAAGAATCCTGCAAGGAATCCGTAAATCAATTTACCCGTTGCCGTTTGTGAAGCACTGACAGGGTCAGTAGCCATAAAGACCATACCAAACATAAAACCGCCCAACATCAACTGGTGCAAAGGATTTAATCCCATGAATTCATTTACGGCGAAAGCATTAAATATTGCAGCCATTACAAAACCTCCGATGAAGAAGCTTACCATAATGCGCCAAGACCCAACTCCTTTAAGTACAAGGAATAATCCTCCTAGAAGAATCAACGCTGCAGAAGTTTCACCTATAGATCCGGGTATCAACCCTAAAAAGGCATTCGCAAACGAATAGGCGCCTTCCGGTCCAAACTGTGCCACTACTGTTTCTGTAGCAGGATTCCCCATGCCTTGACCTACTGTCGTTGCGAGATCTCCTAATGCTGTAGCACCTGAATAGCCATCGACTAATTGACTGCCTTCAGTTGAAGTAGTATTGATCCATACTTTATCTCCCGACATCCAAGTTGGATACGCAAAGAATGCAAACGCACGAGCAGTTAAAGCAGGATTCAATAGATTCATCCCTGTACCTCCAAAAACTTCTTTGCCAATCAACACGGCGAAAATCGTGCTGACTGCAACCATCCATAGTGGGATGTCCACGGGCATAATCAATGGAATGAGTAGACCCGAAACTAAGAAACCTTCATTTACCGGGTGATTGCGTTTCCAAGAGAAATAAATCTCTACACCTAAACCAGCAGCGTAGGTAACAATGATTAAGGGCAATAATTTGATGGCGCCGAAAATCACATTGTCTAACAACGTACTTTCTTCACCGAAAGCGCCGAAGTGCAAGCGGCCTATGTTCCACATACCAAAAAGCAATGCCGGAACCATGGCGAAAATCACGGTAACCATGGTGCGCTTAAGATCTATGGCATCACGTACGTGTGCACCTGAGTGCGCCGTGTGATCTGGAACAAATGCCATCGTCTCAATTGCGTTGTGCAACGGGTAGAGGATGTTTCTTTTGCCATCTTTTTCAACAAGCGGTCTAGTCTGGTCGAATATGTTTTGTACAAACTTCATAATCTGGCTATTAAATCATTTCTTTTCTAAGGTCATTCAATCCGTTACGAACGATTTCCTGTAGCGGTAATTTCGAAGTACAGGCTACTTCTGCCAAAGCGAAATCTTCAGGGACAACCTCGTAGATGCCTAATTGTTCCATTTTTTCGATATCACCGATCAAAATACTACGGAGCAATTGCTGCGGGAAAATGTCCATTGGGATGAATTTCTCATATTCCCCGGTAACCACAAACGCGCGCTCTTCGCCGTGCATGTTGGTATCGAGATCGTATTCGCGGTTCGGGAACAACCAGCTCCAGAATGCACGGTTCGTTGAGAATTTACCAAACCCAGGCAAAACCCAACCAAAGAATTCAGTTGTATTACCTTCTGGTATTGCAGTTAACTGCGATTGACCGAAACTAAGGAAACCGTCATTTTCAATTTTTGATCCAGTGAGCACGTCACCCGAAATTACACGCGTGTTGTCTGTGTTCACATTCGCAGATAAAAACTGTGCGAGCGAAACGCCCTGTAGCGCAGTAGCATAGCCGGCATTCGTTACTTTCGATCCAGCAACCGTAACACGGTATTCTGGACGGTACTCACCTGTTTCAAAAGCTGCACCGATAGTAGGAAGGTCAATGGCATTAACGGTCCAAACAATTTCACCCTTATTCAAAGGTGCTGCTTGAGCAATCTGTGTTCCGACAAGTCCTTTCGGATGTTTGCCTGAAAACGTAATGTGGGTGGCATCTAGCGATTGCAGCGCCTCAATAGGGGCGCAATCTGCATCATGACTAACATACACCATACCCTCAGTCATTAGCTTCAGTGCTTTCAGCGCTGTTGCTAATGATTTTTCTTTGCCTTCGAGTTGGTAAGCAAGGTCTCCTGCAAGAGGACCACTTTGAATACCGTTAACGAAAATTGCACGCGGTTTTTCCGACATGCTTGCAGCTACACCATAAGGACGTGAAGTGATGAATGCGCCTACACCAGTTGCACTAAAATGTGCTTCAGCGTCTTCACGAGTTGCTCCAGAAATACTGAAAGCACCATGATCTGTGTAGGTAATGTCCGAATCGGCTAAAATCAAAACGGCCAGGATTTTACGCTTTGCACCGCGTTTTACCTCAGCCACTTCACCAGAGACGGGAGAACAAATTTTCACTTCAGGTCGGTCTTTATCGAAGAATAAAGTATCGCCTGCTTTTACTTGCGTTCCTGCTTTTACAGCCAACTTTGGAGTAATTCCAG
>Ga0115008_10005392_pt1 | contig 10570 bp, 8 predicted proteins | sample FraStrMetagenome_FD_87164 | JGI IMG/M metagenome (GOLD analysis project Ga0115008, IMG submission 87164) | Marine eukaryotic phytoplankton communities from Arctic Ocean - Fram Strait ARC3M Metagenome | ecosystem: Environmental > Aquatic > Marine > Oceanic | place: Fram Strait | collected 2012-06-18
AACTCCTTCATCGAGCGAAAGGTGCGGGTGTTCAGCAAGAACAGGGACCCGGTGTACGTCGAGGCGGTGGCCAAGGCTTTCGAGAACTACCAGAGGCGGATGTACAAGCAGGAGCTACAGCTCACGCCCATGAGGAAACGGGCGCGAAGCAGTCAGGACGAGCGTTAGAACGACGGAGCCGACGATCAATGAATAACGATTTTTTCAGCTGCTATGCGAAGTCTAGAGAGTACACGTGAATCAGAATCGCTCCGAGAGCCTGGCGGTGATGGACCTGAGCCTGGAGTACACCTTACCCGGCGGTGACCCGAGGATGAGGTTGCACAGCGCGTCCCTCGCGATCTTGATGTTTTGGAAGGAACCCAGGATGCGAATGTGCTGATCCGCGATGACGATGCGGGTCCTCGTCGCGTTCTCGATGGTAAACTTGGTCTTACCGCTCTTACCCGCCAGACGTCCGATACCGCGACTCATGTGCTCGCCACGCAGCGTCTGCTTCACGTCCTTGATCTCGAAGCACTCGAGGTAGAGGTCGTCTAGGCGGAGGAGCGCGACGGCGTCTTGGACCTCGAATCCGAGCAGGAACGCCTGGATGAAGTCCGCGCTCTTCTGCAACGCGCCCTCGTCCTCCGTCGCCTGGGTCGTCTTGAGCTCCACCTTCTTCGTCTTGAGGTTCATGCGCATGTCGATCTTCATCTGCTTCGTCACGGGCTCGTAGAGCGCCAGCCAGTGCTCCTTGAGGGGCGTGAACCTGTGCTGGGGGACGTTCACCTTGCGGTACTCGCACTTCTTGCCGCTCATCTCCTGCACCCCGAGAGGGGCGAACACCGGCCGAAGCGGGTCATCCGCCATCTCGGTCTCCTCCCCGGTCTCCGTGTTCACCATGGCGTCCCCCTTCCCTTCCGTTTTCTTCGTCACCTTCGGCATCTTGGTTGCAAAATGTGATTCTGTGCGCCGGCGCCGACTCTCTAAAACTCGCCCTGGCTCTCGCGGGGCGTGCGTTGCGGGCGAGGCTCGCGTTCGTCCGGGTCCTTCCGACCTGTTACTCGACGTTCACGCGCGGTTCGCTCGGGATACTCGAGCGGTGTGCGCGGCGTGCGGAGTGTCGCCGGCGGGCGAATGGGCGGCGGCTAATAAATCCTGGCGCCGACAAGTCCTTTTTCAGCGGCGCAAAAATCTCTTGATTTTTGAAAGCGAGTTGAAAACGACACGGGTCAACGCGATGTCGATGAAAAAATGATTTGACGATCAAACCCGATGAAATCACGTTCCGGCGCTGACAGCCAAGAGTCGTTGCCAACTGGACTCGTTTCAAAACGAATAGGCGCGGCGTGCGCGGGGTCGTCAGCGGAGACCGGGCGCGATGTCGACGGTCACACCCATGGCGAAGTACAAGTTGGTATTCCTCGGAGTGAGTCATCCCTCTCGTTAACCCGGACCATCGCGCCACACGCGCGTCGGCGCCGCCCAGATCGGCCCGCCACGGTCTCGTCTTCTAAAAATCCGCCACCCGCGGCTTCCCCCGGTGCCCACCCTGCATCCTCCGCTGACCTCTTTTCCCGCATTCCACCACCCCCCGCCTTCCCCCACGACAGGATCAGAGCGTGGGCAAGACGTCCGTCATCTCACGGTTCATGTACGACAAGTTCGATAACAGCTACCAGGCTACCATCGGCATCGACTTTCTGTCCAAGACGATGTACCTGGAGGACCGCACGGTTCGGTTACAGCTGTGGGACACCGCGGGGCAGGAACGGTTCCGATCGCTCATCCCGAGCTACATCAGGGACTCCTCCGTGGCTGTCGTGGTGTACGACGTGTCCAGCAGGAGCTCGTTCGCCAACACGAGCAGATGGATCGACGAGGTGAGAACCGAGAGGGGGAGCGACGTGATCATCGTGCTGGTCGGTAACAAGACCGACCTGACGGACAAGAGGGAGGTCAGCGTGGAGGAAGGGGACGCGCGGGCGAGGGAGGCTGGCGTCATGTTCATCGAGACGTCCGCCAAGGCTGGGTTCAACGTCAAGGCGCTCTTCCGAAAGATCGCCGCCGCGCTGCCGGGCATGGAGGCGCCCGCGCCGGCGGCTAAACCGGCGGAGGATCGGCTCGTGGACGTGAAACTGACCGCTCCCGCGCCCCCGGCGTCGACGTGCGCGTGCTAGCTAGCGTAAATTAGAGGAGGACGGCGTTGATCTAAATCGTCTATCGTTGTTACATCTACGTTCTACGCGTTTCGTCGTCATCTACGAAATGCTGACATTCTTTTCCCTCGTATTGGGGAACTTCGTGCCCACTGCTACTCCGGTCCGGACAGGACCGGCACCACCAACGGGTTCATCTGCGCCATGTAGATGATGGCCCACATCATCCAGCAGCAGAACACGGACGTGGCGAACAGGAGGTGCTGAAGCCTGGCGATGGAGAAGAAGGGAGAGGCGATGGGTCAGTGTTCTGAGATTGGAAGCGATTGAAAACGAACCCTAGGCGCGCCGCGCGGGAGGGTCACTCACTGTCTATCGCCCGCCTTCCAGTTCGTGTTGACGAAGAAGTAGAAGCAAACCTCCAGGGCGATGAAAAAGGAGGTGCCCCAGAAGATGGAACCCCCCATCTCGCCCGCACCTTCCCACGAGGCTGCGCGACAAACTTCTGTGGGACCTGACGAGGAACCTCGGAAAAGTCACGCGTTTCAGACGAGTGGTGACCACGACACCTACGTGTTGCACCCCCCCACAGAGCTCACGGCGCGCGACCGACACAGACGGACGATGCCGCGTGAGATGTATCGCGCCGCGGCCGTCGCGTTGCTCGCGTCTCTCCTCGCGCGCGTCGGGGCCCTGACGCCGGCGACCGTCGAGGCGTCGCCCACGGGCCCCGACGACTTGGGCGCAGTCTCGTCGCTTTTCTCCACGCGTCTCTGCCCGCCCAGTCTCGCGGGCGTGAACTGCTCGTCCCACCTGTATCCGCTGCAGCCGAACGCCCCGAACCCTTTCATCCACCTCGACGCACCCCTCGCGGTGGGCGACATGGCGCTCTTCCGCTGGACCGTCAACTGCGTCGCGCAGGACGCGATACTCACCCTCGAGAAGCACGGCAACGCGACCGATACGAACGTCACGCGTCTCGGCGTCGGCTCCGAGGTTGAACTCGCGGTTCAGTACGGAACCCCGCCGACGATCGACGACGGCGGGTACATCGACGGCGTGGTCTCATTCGCCGACGAGCCCGACGCGTGGATGCGGCTCGGGAACGTCTTCCCCGGCGTCTACTACGCGGGCGTTCACGTCTCCGCGGGCGAACCGCTTCACCGGTTCACGCTCGCGCTCACGCTCGAAGGGTCACGGGTACCCAACCCGTGGAACCGGTGCGAGCACGCGGACGACCAACTACTCATGGACGTCACCGTGACGGACGCGGCAGGGGTGAACTTCACGTACACGAGGCTGGGGCCGGTGACGGGCGCCGACGCCTACCCCACCGCGCTTGGTAAGTTTATTTCAACTCTCATACGGGCAATTAGACTGATGTCGTGTTTTGTTTAAAGGCACCGCGGACATATACGAGCCCGCTTACGGACACTGCGGCACCCGGGACGACGCTAACGTCTCCGCCAACGGCCGGGCTCGCGTCGTTCGCACCGCGGAGGAGGAGGCACTCGCAGCGGGACTCGACGGTGAAGCAGCACTCGAGGGAGAAGAGGACACGGCGGACACGGACAACGATACACGGATCGGGAGGTCGTGCTACCTCGGAGACGCGCACTCCTCGGGGAGGGTGCTCGATCTCCCGCAGGCCCGAGGCCACGGGGCGGTGGAGGCCACGGTCGTCCTGGGTAAGAGCCACCCGACGCGCGACGACGAGGACTACTACTACCTGAAAGGGGACGTGAGGAAGTTCCGCGGTCGGTTCCTTAACGGTTCAATCGCGAGCGCACCGTCAGCCTCGACGTCCGAGGTGAGTTTATTTCATTTCCTTATGGGCAATTTGATTGACGTCGTGTTTTGTTCACAGGGCTCGTCACTGGACGCGTTGATGTTTCAGGGCGTCGCCGACGACCCCGGGAATTACGACCTCGAAGCTTGCGGCGAGCTGCTCAACCCCGAGGAGGTCCGCGGTAAGATCTGCGTCGTCACCCGCGGCTCGTGCTTCTTCAGCTCGAAGACCCTCGCGTGCCAGCGCGCGGGCGCCGTCGCCGCGATCATCGTCAACGACGCGATGGACGAAGGCGCCGCCGATAACTGGGTCACTTCGCACGACCCCGCGGGTATTCTCATACCCACCGTGTCCTACGGCGCCGTCCAGGGTAACCAACTGCTGCGGGAGATGGACACGTCCGCGGCGGTGACGGTGAAGCTGCACAGCTACGCGTGCGAGCCCGCGGGTCACTGCGTGGCGTGCGCGCCGGGGTTTGGGTTCCCCGAGGATAACTGCACATCCGCCGCGTGCCCCGGGGTGGACGACTCAAGATCGACCGTCTGCAACAACCGCGGGACGTGCGACGTGGATCCCGTGAACGAACGCGCGTTCGCGTGCACGTGTGATCCGGGGTTCAGCGGCGACGCGTGCGAGATCGAGCCTGAGACGGAGGATGGGGAGGAGGACGGCGTAAACGGCACTTTCAAAGCGTGGGCCGGGATCATATCGAGCGCCGCCGCGAACGGCACCTTCAACGGGACGACCTCCTCGTCCGGGGCGAACGCCAAGGCGGTGGACGCAGGTCTCATCGACGATGACCTCGGCGCGCTCCAGAAAGGCAAAGGCGGCGGGCGATACTCCGGGGTTGAGATATTCGGCATCACCCTGGCGGCTGTCGCGCTGGCCACTTTGCTGGCCACGCTGGCCGGCGCGTTGACGAGCACGATCCGGGCCAAGAGGCGGATGCGTCGCATCGACCTGCCGGCGCTGCCGTCGACGACGCCGCGGGATGCGCCGTGAACGCGCGAGGAGGAGGGGGAGGGGGGGGCGGATACGAGAAGGGACACGAACGAGAGACGGGAACGAACGAGTGCACAGGCGCCGATACGACACGACACTTTCACGAAGAATCATTTTCCATCACATCGTTCGACTCCGTACTATGCGCGCTGCGTTTACATGAACAGCGCCTGGCTTCGCCCGTTAGCCTCCTTGGTGAGCTCGTTGTAGGTGTACATGTCGAAGTTATCGCCAAAGTCGACGTGGGAAGTCTCGGTCATGGCCGCGGCGCCGTCGACGATGCCCTCGAACTCCACGAAGGCGGTCGCGGGGGCTGGGGAGCCCGGCGCGAGCTGCACGGTGACGGTCTTCTCGTCGGGGGTGCGGACGGTCATGGTGGAGCCGTCGGAGCCCTCGTTCTTACCCACGAGGAGAACCTTCTTGCCGACGAAGCGGCCCATGAGCTCGCCGTTCACGCGAGGGGAAGGGGCGGAGGTGTCCATCCTGCGGGGTGATAAAAGAAGGGGTGCTCATATTTTCAAAATCTCGCCTCGCGCATCCTGGGGGTCGAAGGCGGGCAGTGCCGCGGATTCATGGACGAGGTGACGACGGCGGGATGCTCACCTGTCTTTTGTTTCGGTGTCTAAGGTTTCTAGGTGCGCTGCGAATCCGCCGGCGCTTTGCAGAGTGGCCCGTCGCTCAGATCTCGGAGCACTTTCAAACGCAGACTGCGTTTTTGGTCGGTCCCATCTTTTTTTTTGGTCGGAACTCGAGACGAGACGTGGAGACACACATTTTGGGAACTGTTCTTGTAGTAAGAGTGTTGATGATGATATTCTCCTTGATTCCAGAGTGTAATATAGTAGTTTACGCGACGAGCACCACGTCGTCTCTGTCCAGCGACGAGCGCACCAGGTCCCCGACGCGAGCCTTGAGGTCGTCGTGCTCAACCTTGGACACAATCTCTAGGCCGAACCCCGCGACGAGGAGCGAGCGCGCGATGGCGGGGCTCAATCCCCGCGACTGCAGGTAGAACAGGCCCTCCTCCTCGAGGTCCGACACGGTGCAGCCGTGCGTGCACACCACGTCGTCGGCGACGATCTGCAGGTTGGGCTTGACGTTCACCGTCGCCTTGGGCACGAGGAGCAGGTTGCGGGAGATCTGCCCCGCGTCCGTTCGCTGCGCCAGCCGGTTCACCTGCACGTTCCCGTCGAACACCCCGCGGCCGGACGCGGAGCTGACGATGCATTTGTGCACCTGGTCCGTGGTGCCCTCCTCGTGGTCCAGGGTCACCTTGGAGTGGAGGTCCATGCACTGGCCCGACCCCGCCAGGTTGAAACACGCCAGCTCGGTGTTCGTCCTCGGGCCCAGCTGCGTCACGCCCAGGTCGTGCCTCCCGAGCTTACCCCCGACGTTGATCTCCGCGAGCTTGTACTCGGAATCCTCCGCCTGCGTCACGTGCGTGGCGCGGGTGTGCACCGCCGCCCTGGTCTGCGCCTGCACCATCGTGTGCGTCACCTTCGCGCCCTTCTCAAGCGCCACCTCGCACACGCCGTTGGCCCAGTACGCCCCATCCTCCGACCCTCCCGCCGCGGCGAAATCCTCGACGATGGACACGGACGCCCCCGCGCCGACGTGCACCGCGACGCGAGGCGCGGACGACGACATCTCCCCATCCTTCGAAGCCGACGACGTCGACAGCTGGACGACGTGGATCGGCGCCCCCACCGCCGCGCCCGCGGGGACGTTGATGACCACGGCGTCGGAGGCGGTGGCGGCGTTGATGTTCGCGAAGACCCCCCCGCGCATGGATGCGACCGCGCCGATGACCTCCGAGGACGCACCTCGCGAGATCGTGGAGACGGTCACGCCGTCGGTCGCGCCCGAGACGTTGGATTTATCCGGCTTGTACACGCCGTCGACGAGGACGACGCGGGTGGCGTCGGCGGCTGAGAGGGTCCACGCGGCTGCGTCGACGGCGTCGCCCGCGGCGGCGTCCGCGGCGACGGGCTTGGTGGTGACGAGCGCGGCGAGGTCGGTGAACCTGTAGTCCTCGACGCGGCTGTTGGGCACGCGAGCCTGCGCGAGGGATGTGATTGCGTCGGGGCGGAGGGCGTCGAGGCCGGCGCCGGCGCCGCACCTCTCCAGGGATCCCGCGATCCACTTGTCCTCCACCTTGGTGACGTCCACGGAGGCGTCCGCGCTGGCCACCGCGCCGGTCGCGGTCCGTGGCGCGCGCCTCGCGTTAGCGCCTCGCACCGACGAGGCGACCCTCCTGGTCAGAGCGGCGGGCCTCGCGGCGGCCGCCGCGGCGGACGTCGAGGACGCGGTCGCGCAGACGCTCGACATGTTCGTGGGCGACGAGACCTGCGAGGGACCTGACGCTGTGTACGATGCTCACACGCGACGTGCGAGGGGCGCGCGGGGCGAGTGGGTCGGGACGATCGTACGAGCGCCGCCTCGAGACACGTTATCCTCCTCTCGGCAACCGCATCGCGCTTCGGGGTTTACGCGATTCTCTGACTGGATTGGCATACAACGCAAGCGAGGGATTTGGTAATTAAACACTTACCCGGGCACGACTACACGTAATGTGAGTCAGAAATGGACCTTTTTATTGTTAAGAAATCGGTCGAAAACACGGTCGAAAACACGGCTGTCAACGAGGCGCCGCCCAGAACGGAGGACACCATGCCGGCCTGCACGGTCAAGGTACACGGTCAAGGCACGGCGGCGGTCAAGGTGGACCACACCGTGGACTCCATCAGGTTCGAGCACCCCTCCATCGGCGAGGTCACGGTGCGGCAGGACCTAGAGTTCAGGGGCGAGGGCAGGGACGCCACCGCGCGGCTGTGCTGGGACGCCGCGTTCCCGATGGCACAGTTTCTGTGCGAACACGCCGAGGACACTGTGCGGGGCCGAGACGTGGTGGAGCTGGGAGCCGGGCCGGGGCTCCCCGGGCTGGTCGCCGCGAAGCTCGGCGCGTCGCGCGTGACGCTCACGGACCTCCCGTCCGAGCTCGAGCTCCTCAGAACCAACGTATCCCTCAACGGCTTCGGTGAAGAAGACGAAGCCGACGAAGGTTCATCATCCGGACGCGTCGACGTCGCGGCGTGTACGTGGGGCGAGGAGGCGCAGATGTCGGCGGTGGGTAAACGGGACGTGGTGGTGTGCTCGGATGTTTTATACGGCCACCACGCGGACGTGGCCAGGGCGCTGGCACGGACCATGCGCGCGTTGGTCAGGGACGACGGAATCTGCCTCGTCGCGTACTTCAGTCGCGAGAAGCTGATGCACGACCTGGCGTTCTTCGAGGAGTGCGATTTGCTGTTCGAGGATCCAGTCCAGCGGACCGTGGCGGGGGTGGACGAGGAGGACAAAGAAGACCTGTGGTTCTTCGAGTACCGGCCCAAGTAGTAGCACGGTAGGCGTAGACGACTAGCACCAAATTCGAAATAAAAAAAATAGCAATCTTAACCGCAAATAGCGCCACCAACATCGCTTTTTGTGTGAAGAAACAGTGGAATGAATATTGTCCGACGAATCAGATTCCAAATCGACTTTTCGTGGCTGAGCGGCGGCGCAACAAATGTACGCGGGAAAGTGAGAGGGACAGGGACAGGGACAGGGGGCCCACACCGTCGTGCGCACCGCCGCAACCGCCTGAAGACAGGACATTCGCAGCGAGTGGCGAGTAGTCCCTGGGGTCTGGGCAGTGCGGGTGGAGCGCAGCGGCGGAGAGGAGGAGGTGCGAGAGAGGTGAGGGCCAGATAACGTTCCGACGCTCGGATGAAGATGCAGAACGTCAGGACCAAGTACGATGTGGTGGAGCCGGAGGAGTCCAACGACGGCGGCGAGGACATGAACTTCGACGAGCTCTTCCACAACGGCGACACCCCGACGAAGGCTGGGGAGGAGGCGGCCGGACTGAAGGAGGCGCGAACGCCGGAAGGGTCGCAGGCGAGGCGCTCGCTGCTGGGCCCGAGCAAGGACGTCAACGCGACGGGAGCGCAGACGACCGCGACGAAGCTCCACGCGGCGGCGGGGAAGCCGCCGAGGACACCGACGCGCGACACCGACGTGGTACGCACCACGAGCGGCTTCGACGCTCCCACGTCCTCGGAGAAGCCCGGCGGGGCGCAGAGCGCGTCGGACGTGTGGGCGAAGATCGCGGGCGGCGGCGACGCGCCGGGAGATTCCCCGTCGCGGGCACCGAACACCAGCCCGGCGCCTCCCGCCGGGTCCCAGGCGCCGGCGTCCGCGCTGACCAAGTCGCTGCTCACGTCCAGCCTCACATCCGACCAAGCCGGGGGCTCGCTTCGCAGAATCGACTCCGGGCTGCTGCTCAACACCGCGCGCACCGACCCGAACAGGCCCACCGCGCCGAGGAAAAGGCTCACGCCGGATGATTTCGAGATGCTCTGCCTCGTGGGACAAGGTGCGTTCGGCAAGGTGTTCCAGGTGCGCAAGAAGGACACCGGGTCCGTGTACGCCATGAAAGTGATGAAGAAGGAGGTCATCATCGAGCGCGAGCAGACGGACTACATGAAAGCGGAGCGAGACATCCTCACCGTCATCCACCACCCCTTCATCGTCACGCTGCGATACTCGTTCCAGACCACGCAGAAGCTGTACCTCATCATGGACTTCGTCAACGGCGGGCACCTGTTCTTCTGGCTGTACCGCCAGGGTCTCTTCGACACCGCGCTCACGAGGTTTTACATCGCGGAGATTGTCTGCGCCATCGGGCACCTGCACTCGCTCAACATCATGCACCGCGACCTCAAGCCCGAGAACATCCTGCTCGACAACGACGGCCACGTGAAGCTGACGGACTTTGGCCTCGCGAAGATCCAGGACCCGAACTCGGAGAAGCGAACGAACTCGCTCGTGGGGTCCATCGACTACATGGCGCCGGAGATTGTGGAGGCGAAAGGGCACGGGAAGACGGCGGACTGGTGGAGCGTGGGCGTCTTGATGTACGAGATGTTGACCGGCCAGCTGCCGTTCAGGGGCAAGAACAAGCCCGCGGTGCAAAAGGCGATCTGCTCGGCGAAGCTCAAGATCCCGACATTCCTACCGGGCGAGGCGAGTGTGTTGATCAAGACGCTGCTGGACAGGCGGCAGGACGTACGCATGGGCAGCGGACCCAACGGCACGGAGAACGTCAAGAACCACAAGTTTTTCAAAGGGGTGAACTGGTCCAAGGTTGAAATCAGGGACGTCACCCCGCCATTCCGGCCCACCGTCGAAGGCGAGATGTGCACCGCGTGCTTCGACGACATGTGGACACAGAAACCCGCCGTGGACAGCGCCAGCGGCACCCCCGGGTCGAACGAGAACGACGCGTTTCTCGGATTTTCGTTCACGTCCCCGTCGCTGATGGTGGACGCGGAAGCAGCGCTCGCGGCGGCGGCGGATGTCGCCAAGAAACGCGAGGAGATGGACAAGCTCATCGCCGAGGACGAGGACAGCGAGGACGACTTATCGGACGGCGACGTCGCGCTGGGTAGGATCGACGAGAACGGGGCTATGAACGGGAGTTTCAGCGAGGAGGAACTCGGGTCGCCGGTGAAGCGGCTTGTAAACGGCGTGACGGAGAAGGCGTCGACGCTCTCGCTGAAGAGCGGGCTCAACGCGAGCGCTCCCGCGTTCGTGC
>Ga0115008_10005393_pt1 | contig 10568 bp, 11 predicted proteins | sample FraStrMetagenome_FD_87164 | JGI IMG/M metagenome (GOLD analysis project Ga0115008, IMG submission 87164) | Marine eukaryotic phytoplankton communities from Arctic Ocean - Fram Strait ARC3M Metagenome | ecosystem: Environmental > Aquatic > Marine > Oceanic | place: Fram Strait | collected...
CCTTGAAAGTGATTATGCCGAATGCAAATTCTCCTTTGATAGGAGCAACAGATACACTCGTCATAAATACGTTTGACATCAAGACCGACCTACAAGCAGTAACGCCTGTCTCCGATTCCGTATCCAAGCAGCCGAAAAAAAGAAGAAAACTTATCGAATTGGAAAATATCTTTTCGAAAATTATTGAAAACATGGAGATGACTTTGACACAACGAATCCAGGATCGGTTCACTTTTCATACATGTAATTTATTGTGAATCTAAAAACTTAGATTGTGAACAAATTTCAAGGAGAGAATAGTTCAAGTGCACCGAGAAAACTTAGAATCTTATTTCGATTCATCTTACCTTGCTCGAACTGATACTTCTGGGCCAAAATAGAGCAAACAAATTTTATTGCTTTTATCATGTTAATAATATTGTATTCGGATTAATCATTTTAAAATTTATAGAGTAAATGTCCAGTCTTGAAAATGGAGCGAAAAGACGAAGATCAAGACGCTCGGTTGAACAGCCCGTTTACGAAGAAGATTGCATTTTTCAAAATGATGACAATGATCCCGAAGCAACTTTGAGTTCGTCACCCGACTCATCCACAGATGAAGAGCCTCAAATTCAGAAACGCTCTTCTAGACGTTCAGTCAAAAGAGTCAAATACGCTGAGCTCGCCGGAGTTGTTGACAATCAAGTTTTTGATGATGACACTAATGAAAAAGAAAACGGAAAGATGGAAAAAAGGCAGCAAAAGCATGATCTTCGTGAAAAGAAATTGTTCTTCGTGAAGCGCCAAAAGGGCACGCCTGCAGGTATTGACTTGGGGGAAAATGGGAAGAATCTGGAAATTATCGACGCAAGAGACATGGATGCAGGAGCCGGTTTTCAAAATAATACAAATATATTTATTGTTTGTGTTAAACCTATTCAAAGAACAAAAATATGATCTCGTTTTGAAAATTGCGGAGAACATCAAGCATGGTGAGTCCGTGTACCGCAATTCGAAAAGATATGGCGTTTCTGAAACAACGATAAAGGGATGGCTCCTGCCTTACAGGATTGAAAAATTTAAACAGGAGGCTGAACATGCTGCGCGCAGAAATCTTATAAAGAAAAAACATTGTGGAGAGTCCAAAGACTCGTTATCATTATCTGATGTCTACAGAGCAGAGTTTTACAGGTATGCAATTAAGTACACAATTCAATTAATAAGTTTTAGCGAAATAATAGCGGAGATTCTGGCACTTGAAGAAGAAACTGGATCTCTAACTACACAAGACGAAGCTGACGTGATCCTTTCAGAAATTCGCAGTTCCGTAAAGTATAAAAAATACAAGCAAGAACCTCCTCCGAAAAATAAATACGAAAAATCGTGGCTGTCAGTAAGATGTCCTTTCGGCAGAAAACTACACGAGGCAAGGAACGGGGATAATGAATTTTTGTAAATATCTCGGGCACCAATTTTTATCCGAATATAGAATGGCGAAACTACACTTTTATGATGAGATAAGCAAAAAAGAGCTACACCAAATGACCAAAGCAGCTGCAGTTCAGCCACTCAGATATGATATGACTCAAGGAAAGATTTGAATATATACAAATGTATTTTTTTGTATATTTATTAACCTTTAAAAAGAAGAGAGAGAGAGAATCTATTTGACAATACAAAACAACATTCAACAGGGCGAGACTATCGAGGAGAATTCAAAACGATACGGAATAGGTCGAAACAAATTTAGCAGTTGGAAATCAAAAAGAAATAAAAAAGATAAAGCGGTCGGTGAGAAAGTTATCACAGAAATCAAAGAGGAAAATTATAACCCAGAAATTGAAAATGCTCCAGAATTCCCAACAGAGGAGCAGTTCTCCTTCGATGAAATTTACAGGCTCGACGGCACAGTTGAAGTTATTGAAGAAAATTTGACGACAAAACAAGAAGACCCTGTTAATCTCAAAAATGATGAGTCAGTAACAGACAGCGCTTCTGATTATTTTGCAAGAACCCAGTTCTTCAAGAGAAAACTTATGAAAGGAGAGCATCTAAAATGGACAAAAGAAATCTTCAAGGGAATTGTTGAAAATTTGAGCAACTGCGACGACAAAAATCGAAATAAGCTGATAAACGAATACTCAAAAACCGTAATGAATCTCTCTATGGAAGTTTTGGATTTGAAGAATAAAGCCGACAAAGCACGACAACCGAAAAAAACGACCCCGAAAATTTTGCCAGTTCAAAAACTGACAAAACTCAAACCCAGTTTTGTTGTGTCGGTGCCCATACAAAGTTCCAGTTCTACAAAAGCTCTTCTTCCGACTACCTGTATAAAAACATTTAAACCCCGACAACAAGTTTCACTTACGAAAATGAGTCAATAAACATGAAAAATATGAGAGCAAAAGATAGTTCAAAGTGCATATTGAAACAAAATAAAATATCTTTGTTAATTTTCTTCTCATAATTTGAATTTCTTTATTTGGAAAATAAATAACGTACAACGCATCCTTATTTTACAAGAATGCGATGAGAATGAACAAGTTCATGATTCCAAAGCAAAACTGGAGGGCTTTTACTAGTTGATAACCTTATTCGTTAGTTTAAATAACCTGTTTTTATAAGTTATCAATGTTCCTTGAATGTATTTGTATCTTGGGAGAATAGCTCGAATGTAGATCATCGCTCCGATCCAGTAAATAGCTTCTGCAAAGTTTCTTTGCTGAACAGCGACAACAGGCTGGATTGAGGAAATAACAGGTCGAACCAGACGCGAGTTCTGCGAAAGCTAGGAAAGATAAAGACAGCTGATAAGAAACAAGCTTACGATTCGAGGCGCGACTGGCCGGGAGAGCTGTCGGAGAGGAGTTACGACCTGCCCAAATCTCATTCTAGCGACAATTTTCGTTAATAGTTATCTTCTAAGAAAATAAGTAAAATTTTGTTGATGCTTTTGCAGAATCTGATAAAGTTATATAAACGAGATAGAAAGGCTTTAAGAAATATAATAAAAACAAGCTAAATAAGACTTTGTTGGAAGAAATTGAGAGGCTCAAGCAAGCCTAGGATTGTTGTTACAATCCTATGCCTGTATTTTAAGTTGATTTTAAAGAATACGATGTTGAGCGCATTTAATTACATTTAATCGAATAATCAACAGTTTTTTTTTTGCTATTTTTTAGAAAATATGAAAGTTGACAGTTCTTGAAAAAAAGTCGCTGCATAAAAATGAATTATCTGTAGTGTTTATTGAAGAAGTGAGCGTAAGAAACAGGGGGCTACAAAGGCGTCAATCAGGTCGGATTGACGTGGCCTAGACTGTTGAAGTTGATGGCTGCAGCGTCAAACGAAGCAGATGTACCAGGAAGCGCGCTATAAATGAATTTTAACTAGAAGTTTGTTAAAAATGATGACCTCTGTGAGTGAGACGCTCTTTTGGCCGCCGCCAAGTCATCGAAATTTAGGACGAGCAGCTTCGTTAATTCAGTTCCGTTTCTTGAGCCAACAGCGCAAACTAGCTTGGTCTCCGAAGCCTTGATTCTCCAGACTACTCCTCCGGTTTGTCGCGTGTCTAATGAGACTAGATCTCGAATCCACTCTCCAGTTTCTGCGTTCCATAATTTGACTGTTCCGTCGTCGGACGATGTGACGATGAATTTACCACAGTACTGAAGGGACGTCACCGCCGAGCTGTGCTTGTTTTTGTCGTCAAGCGTCCGAACGAGAAGGCCTTCAATGATTTATTTATCGATTGAAAAACGAATATTTTCATTACCTGTTTCTATATCCCAAATTTTCACGAATGAGTCTGCATTTCCAGAGACAAGAGTTTTCCCTCTGAAAAATAGTTACATAAATAAGCAAACTGCGATCTTACCGGAGCTCCATGCCACTCGTCAAGCTTTGATGACCAACCAATGTGTGTAGTAAGGTGCCCGTATCAGCATCCCAGACCTACGAGAATTCATTGGTCCTTGCTAGGATTTCGGAAGACTTACCATGATGTTGGTATCAAGGGAGCCACTGACAACGTGTTTGCCATCGAATTGGAGCGAGTAAACTCGCATCGTGTGGCCTTGAAGAGTGTGCAGCAGTTTGTTCCCTGCTTGATTCGGATCCCAAATCTACGTCTGTTTTAAACACTGTAAAATCTGCCTTTCTTACCTTTACTGTGTTGTCATACGAGCCCGAGACAATCTTCTTGCCATCGAAGCAGACGCATCTAACTGCCGCGAAGTGGCCGACAAGGACGGCCGTACACTTCAGCGTTGTTAAATCCCACACGCGCAGTGTATTGTCTCGGGAGCCAGAAACTACTTGATTTCCGGACAGGGCCATGCATCGAACTGTTGAGCAATGACCGTAAAGTGTCTCTATACATTTGCCAGTTTCGGCAGACCACACGCGCAGGGTGCGGTCGGTGGAGCCGGAGACGATCCAATCGTCCTGAAACAAGGCTTACATTTTTGAGCTCCTAGATATGAGCTTACCTTCATTTCTAGGCACCAAACACCGCCTGTATGTCCGATGAGCGTCGATTGACAATGTCCGGTTTTTGCGTTCCAGACCTATTGCCGTTAATCATTAAAACTCATTTTGGAGATCATGATTACCTTTAGAGTGCTATCATCGCTTCCAGAAACGATTCTCTGACCATCGAATTGGAGACACGTAACAACATGATCATCGTGGCCGACCAGTTCCAGCGGCGTCACATCTCCTTCAATCCAAACTTTCTCAATGCGTTTCTTTCTCATAATCGTCTTTTTCCACGGCGAGTGAATGTTTTCGCCGACAATTTCCGGTGTTCTCGTTTTTGCCCAGCTCTTGTACTGTTTTAAGATCGGCGTGGAGCATTCTAGAGGAGGAACGTCATATTTTTTAAGTTGAAAAGGCAAATGATACGTAAATGCGGATTTGGGTGTTTTCGGCATTTTGGGCGTTTCGAAATGAAAAACCGCGGGTGGGCTGATACGCAATCGCATTTAGTGCGCTTTATATTCTCATCCCATGTGAAAAACGCCTTTGCTTACCTTTTACATTTTCTTCAAGGCACTTTTGACGCCAAATCGTGTTGTCGTCAGCAAGTTGTCGCCAAGTACGGCAAGTTTGTGTCGCCGATACCAAATCTTTGGGCTCCAGTTTTGAGAGCACATGGAGCGCAATTTCAGGAGGCAAGAGTGAAATGAAATCTCGTTGGAAGAGCGGTTCGATTACTAGCATAAGTTTATAGAGTTATTGCTTTTAAGAAGAGCTCACCATCTCGCATAAAGCGTATATTTTTATGAGTCGAGTTATCAATCAGCCTCTCAAGTGCAATCCTCTGATCTTCCTCAGTAAAATTTTGGTAAGCATTAAGCCAGCTGTCAATATGACCCATCTTGTTATCTTCCTTGATAATCAAGTTGATTTCTGATTTTGATTTTCTACAAAAATTTTACTCTGTATTCGACTCGACAGAAGTGTTTTGTACTTACAGTTTTAGTCTTGGAATGTGGCTTTTGGTTTGCTCTTGCTCATCAGAAAGCGTTGTTGCTTGCTCAAGCAGCGGTTTCTTTGCGTCAGGCAGCTTGGATGGCGAGTCGCGAGAAAATGCGAGCTTCCTCTTTCGGAAACTGTCGGGGGTTGTTGACACACCGGAAGTACTGTTAATATTGCCGCTTTGAGCTCTTTTACGCGAGCCTATGGAAGGCGCGGGAGGACTTGAGGTAGTTTCTGGCTCTGCTGGAGGAGGCGACGCTTTACTCGTGCTGGGCATATCATGCACATTCTGCAACGCAGTTTTGGACGCTTCGTTTTTGGCAGAAAGATTCAGATTTCCAGAAGACGAGCTGCTTCCTTGTCGAAGCCCAAACGACTCCAACCTACTGCTCACTCTCTCTTTCATTTTTGACAACGGCGACCTGAATAGAAATAAGTCATTAGTAACCGTATTTTGAAACCCTTTCGCAACAAATGGCTCTCCGTTTTTCTTACCTCCGGGGAATTTTACTTGGGCGACTCCGATTTCTGGTTGGCTTGGCAGCGTCATCCTTGACTGTAACTTTCTTTTCACGCTTCTGTCGCATCTTCTTGCTTCTTTAAAGAAATCGGGAAAATAGATAAGTTGTCAAAAAATAGTCCGCTTCATTTCTTAATACAAAATTATAGAGATAAATGTAAAATTATATAGAATTTTGAAAAGTTGGGTGATTCGGCACGGGATTGCGAGTAGATCAGACAGCGAAAATCATAGCTGGATTGATCATGAATTTCTAAAATTTTTGCGAGACTCGTTTGCACTGATTTTTGATTAACGAAATAAAAAGCACGACGAGTAGAACGACGATAAGTTCAAATTGACGAGTTGACAGAAAAATGCGATTTATGCCATTCCATATTTTCCCTTGAGAACTTCAACGGCATCGACGTATTCCTTCTCTGCGTCGGCATTGCTCTTGCCTTTGATGGCGTTCCAGGCGTCCCACTTTGCTTTGCCAGAGAAGTCCATCATACCAGGTCGAGAAACGTTACAGTCACCGACGGTTGCTTGCTGATTCATATTTAAGCAAGTTAAAATTAACCGGCGTATTACCTTGAAAAGAGAATATAGCTTCAAAAGCTCATCATTTCCTGGTTTGGCTTTAAGATTTTTCGCTTCTTCGGCAGCTTTGTTGAACGCTTCGGACATTTCTTCCGTGAGCAAGTCTTAAAGGCGAAATTAAATGTTTGTGTATATAAAAATAGTTTCATTATAAAAATAATAAGGAATGTGTGGTTTTGTCGCATGCTGCGGACTCAGTTGAACGAGGGGATTTGTGGTACTGAGTTTTGATTCGTTTAAATAGTGAAAAGACTACATCTACTGCTTGAGTGAAGCGTTTAGGGAAAATATGGCACGTGTTGAATTAGTGACGCGTGGGATTCCAGCGCAATGATTACAATTTGTGTACGAGTATACATAAGAAACGAAATGAAGCAAGACTTGAACACGAAATGGGGTTCAGAAACGATTTTCTCGGAGCGTAGCGATGGCATTTGCATGGCGAACTTGATCTTCGCGGAAACTCAGGTTCATTTCACGCTGAAAACGACTGTTTACGATCCTGCTGGTTATGCTAGCTTACCTGTCTTAGATCAAGAGTCGTATCATGCATGTTTTTCAAAAAAGTTTGATACTGGATCTGGCTTTTTTCGTTACTCTCTTCTTGAACTTCTTTTAAAAGCTCTGTGACATTTTTCCAGTCATCTTGAACGGAGAACATCATCTCCTTCATTGAAGTCAGGCTCTTCTGCGAGCCGATGGTTGATTTGGTTGTGAAAACACGCTCTTGAACATGAATCTGACGATTTGCAGAGTCCAACTCGCGGCATAGAGCTTCGTATTTGTGAAGAAGTATCTCGCAGCGTTGTGAAAGACTTTCATTTTGAACTATCAACGGAGCGACGCGCGCTCGTTCTTCCGCAGTTTTCTGGCGCTCTTGCTGAGCTGCAATAGAGAGCGCTTCTTTTTCTTGCAGAAGAGATTTGATCGTTCCATGAGCGATGGATACTTTTTCTTCTTCTTTCTTGGCGTCAATCTGAGATTGCAGCACCTGCATTTCCATGTCTTTCAGGACTTGGTCGAACCTTGCCTGCGTCGCCGCGATAACTCTTTCATGGTCAATCCTGCTCACAGATTTCGCGCAATCTCGCCGCAGTTTTTCATTCTCGAATTTCATTAGCTCCATTTTATACTCTGTGTCTCTGCATTCCCGCTCAACTTCGAGAAGCTCCTCTTCTTTCGCAGTCTTCACCTTGCCAAGCTCCATCTTGGCAGTGTACAACTCCTTCGTCATCGCCTCATTTTTGGCTTCAACGCTCTTGACCTCAGTCGAATAGAAGAGATTATCTCTTTTTAGGTCCGCCGAGGCGAGCTGCAAATCTTGCACGTCTTTGTTTAAAGTGCTGATCTGCGTGTCTTTTTTGGCGATCAGAGCTGTCATCCTGGTGCTTTCTTTTTGCATGTTTTTGATGACTAAAATAACTATTAAATTGAGTTTAATAAATATCAAATTGACCTTGTTGAAGCTGCTCAATAGCCGGATCGACGCGTTTAGCAAGAAGGTTTTCAAGAGAAGAATCTTTTCTTGATGGCACACTGCTGATTTTGGAAGACTCATTGGAAACACTTGATGGAGCGGATATGAAAGATGGCACTGAAGTTGTGGTGTCTGCTGTCGATGGCTTTTTCGGGGATCGAGTTCTTGCTTGCGGCGAGTTTTCAGCTGGTGGCGCAGCTTGATAAACTCTCTCGACTATTGGCGAAATGTGGACTGGTGGATCTTCAATTTTTGGTGGTTTTCCTTTGCCTTTCTTTTTCTTCTTCTTTCCATGTCTACATTTGATAACATTAATAAAAAACTTAAATTCGGTGAAGCTTTACCGAGTTGTCTCTAATTCTTCGATCACCTCAGCGAAACTGTCCTTCGAAGCGGAACGGGAAACACAGGAGCCCGCTGATGGGTGGGGAACTATCGTTCGGCCGCGCTCGTCCCCAGGCAACGAATATGTGTCTAATTCAGTTTCCAGCAGCTCGCTTTCACTGTAAGCAATGATAATTTGACTTCACGCCAAGAATAAACGCGATAGCTCGACGTCAGCAGATTAATCGAGAATCTCGAGCCTGGAGCTGTATTCCGGAGAAAAAGGAACAAATAGTCGAGTGTATGCTTTTGTTGACGCACGCGTCATTTTAGAAATTATCAAGGGGGCTCCGGGCCTCTTGGGGTCCGACATAATCACTGTCGATTTACTGTAGAAACTTACTTCAAAACAACCATCGAATGCGCCCTCGCCAACCCCTGCGTCGCCATAACAAGCGCCTGCACGGGGGATCTGTGTCGCGCCTTTGACTTTTTCTTCCCAAAAGGCCAGACCATGATTATTCTAAATCTACTTCATCAAGTTCTTGTATATTTATTATATTTTTATTTGTTTTAAACTTTTTTTAATCATAGAAGTATCAAGGCAAAAAGCTGAGCTTTAACATTGTTTGATGTCACCATTTTTCATTTAGATAGAGCGATTCTTTTTAGTTTCTGATAAGATTTAAAAACTCATGTTTTTTTTTGCGCCGCAACGATAAATAATGATAAAGAAACAGTAAAAAGAAGTGGAAGAAAGAGTAGAGAAGAGCGTTTTTTGCTAATGAAAGCTACTAAAGTTGGTCAAGACGATTGATGGGAAAGATCAATATTTTAAAGGTCAATTCTGATAAGATATAAAAACATAAGAAGAAGCGTTTTTGCGGCCCGCAATTTTTTTGAAATCAACAAGGAAATTTAAACGGAGTAAAATGAAGAGATAAGGATTCGAATTTTTGGGAACGAAATACTTTGAATAAGATAAGAATTACTTAATTACGGAATTTTATTTTTGAGTTAAGTTGGTAGTTCGTCTTTGCTTCTCTTGATTGGCGCCTGATGATTTGGAACTTTCGTGGCTTACTTTTCCTCCGCAACTGGAGTCGATTCGATCACTGCGTGTGATTTTTTACGATGATGCTTGAATAAGTTGCATGATCGTTATAGCAAAAGGTGAGTACCTTGTGCTTCCGAGATTTATGGTGATGATGATGGTGGTGGTGATAATTGTGGTGACTATTGTGGTAATAGTCGAAATGGTGTCGGGAAGCTTCTTCCTCGAGCTCCAAACTTCTTTCGGAAATCGGTATTGCTACATGTTGCCCTTCCGCTTCGCATACAACCGTCAATTCGTGATCACTACTTCATGACCGTTAGTATAGTTGCTTGTTACAAACAGAGGTACCTAGCTTCTGGAGACTCGGAAAAACGAATCAAGCTTGGGATGCTTGACATTGCATGAGGATCGGACTGGTATCCGCAATCGCTGATTGTGTAGTTTGACTTTGAGGTCGGCTTCGGCGTCGCCTTTCGATCCCACTTGTATGGGTCAAATGGGAGACCAGACTCTGCTGCGTGATCTTCATAGAACATCCGGTCCTTTTTGTCAGAACAGTCATGAATTTGAATGCCAAACGCAAAGTCTGTCTGGGCTATTCGCGCTTCGTGTTCTGAACTTATCGTAACAATGATCAACAAACAAATATGTTATAAACTTCTAAAAATTATAGATTTATAGAAGCGCAATATAGAAGTGATATAATCGGATATTAAACCAGAAACGGTTGAAGTTGCGACAGAGAAATCAGACCAGTCTGCAAATGAGCGAATTGAACTGTTTTTGACTAGTCCAGACTTTGAAAGCTCCATATCGGGCTTACAGTCCTTGACAGCAATTTCAAGCGCTAAAAAATTAGAATATGAATTTTGCGTAAGTCTTCGTTATTAATACCTTCATAAATATGATCATAATCGAAGACCTCTTCTTCAACTGAAAACTTGGACTTGGGCACTTGATGAATAGCGCCGTTGCTCAGTTCGGTGAAGAATGAAGAGTTGCAAAGAGTGCTTGCTTTGGGACGGTCCGATGGCTCGGTAGAAAGGCACTTTTCTATCAAATTAGAGAAGACGGCGTCTGGTGATGCTTTCTGCGTCGACGAGAATGCTTTCCATTCATTGAGAAGGTCAGCAGGTGCCCCA
>Ga0115008_10005394_pt1 | contig 10565 bp, 11 predicted proteins | sample FraStrMetagenome_FD_87164 | JGI IMG/M metagenome (GOLD analysis project Ga0115008, IMG submission 87164) | Marine eukaryotic phytoplankton communities from Arctic Ocean - Fram Strait ARC3M Metagenome | ecosystem: Environmental > Aquatic > Marine > Oceanic | place: Fram Strait | collected...
TGCACATGCAGAGACAGTCACATAATTTGGTCCACGTAATCCATATTTAATGGAAATATGTCCCGCAGCGATATCTGCAATCATCTTAGGAATAAAGAATGGGTTCATTCGTGGTGTACCATCACCAGTGAAGAAGTTCTTAGCTTCTTCTTGGAATGTTTGAAGTCCACCAATTCCCGACCCCCATATAACACCGATTCGGTCTTGATTAGGGTCGTTCTCCATAAGACCCGAATCTGCCATGGCTTCGGAAGCCGAAACCATAGCATATTGGGAAAAAGGATCTAATTTTCTTGCTTCTTTTCTATCGAAATGCTCTTCGGCCTTCCAATCTTTCAGTTCGCAAGCAAAATGTGTTTTAAATGCCGATGCGTCGTAACGAGTAATGGGTGCAGCTCCACTTTTACCATTGATTAGTCCTTCCCAATATTCAGAAATATTATTTCCTATTGGAGTTAGGGCTCCTAGACCAGTGACAACTACTCTTTTTAATTCCATACTCAAACGATCGATTCGACTATTTAATGTATTGGCTTAGCCAGCGTTTTCTTCAATGTATTTAACTGCGTCACCAACTGTTTGGATATTCTCAGCTTGATCATCAGGAATAGCTATGTTGAATTCTTTTTCGAATTCCATGATTAGCTCAACCGTATCCAAAGAATCGGCTCCAAGATCGTTTGTGAAGCTAGCTTCGTTAGAAACTTCGCTTTCTTCAACACCTAACTTATCTACTATGATAGATACTACTTTTGATTTGATGTCAGACATTACTTGTTTTTTTAAGGGTTAATTCAGCCGCAAAGAAAACCACAAAGAACCACAAAACAAAATTATTAGTCATAATATTCAATCACTTGCTCTTTTGATTTGCGTGTTAGCTCAGGTACTTTAACGTCATCTGTGGGGTATCCGATCGGTAATAATAGGAACGGTCTCTCATTATCAGGGCGCTCTAATGCCTTCGCAATGAAGTTCATTGGGCTAGGTGTATGCGTTAATGTTACTAGTCCCGCATTCTGTATTGCCATGATCAAAAAACCCGACGCAATGCCTACAGATTCCGCAACGTAGTAATTATTACGTTTCTTCCCACCTTCGCCAAATTCATAGGCTCGCTTCATAACTATTACTATCCATGGAGCAATATCAATAAACTCTTTCTCCCAATCCGTTCCTAAAGGAGCTAGATCTTCCAACCACTCATCACTCATTCTTCCTCCATAGGATTTCTTCTCCTCCTGCTCGGCTAATTCCCTCAGTCTAGATTTCAACTCATCATTTGAGATAAGGCAAAATGTCCACGGCTGGTTATGCGCTCCTGATGGAGCTGTTGAGGCAGTCATCAAAATGTTCTCCAGGACTTCCTTTGGAACTGGTTTTGATGAGAAATCTCTGACTGAGCGCCTACAATCTGCCCATTCGAAAAAGCTGCGTGATCTCTCGATCATTTCTTCTTCCGTGTAAGTTTCTTGTGAAAATGGGATGAAGGGATATTCTTTTGACATGGCGTATGATTTACTGTAAATATAGAGAAAGAGATTATAAATACTAATCTGAGAACTATTTACTAAAATCCGAAGTAGCCAACTATACTGGCATATTTTTTCTAAGAAGATTTGCTAGAAATGATGTGTAATAAGTCAAGACTATCTACATTTGCAGTATGACACGCACTCAAATAGCTATATTTGCCTCAGGTACAGGGAGTAATGCTCTCAATTTGATCCGGTATTTTAAGAACCATCGAACGCTTGAGGTTGCATTTGTTTTAAGTAACAATTCGAATGCGAAAGTGATTGAATCCGCGAAAGAAATGGGAGTTGCTACCTATCTACAAACGAATGCTCAAGTAGCAGACGGAGAATTATTGAAGCGATTTTGTGCGGATCGTGATGTGAACTGGATTGTCCTCGCTGGATATTTGCGTAAAATCCCAACAGAATTGATTTCAGCTTACCCTGAAAACATCATCAACCTGCACCCATCATTGCTACCCAAGTATGGCGGAAAAGGTATGTACGGAGCAAATGTGCATCGAGCTGTCCTAGAAGCAAAGGAGTCGCAAACTGGTATATCAATTCATTTAGTAAATGAGGAGTTCGATAAAGGTCGAATGCTCGCTCAGTTTTATTGTGAAATTGACGATTCGGATGATTTAAGCACCGTACAAGAGAAAATTTCGCATCTTGAGCAAAATTATTTACCTCGCGTAGTTGAAACAACAATCTTAGGATAATCATGGAAAAATTTTTCACAGGATTTAACTGGACAGAAATGTTCAAGGCAACAATGGTATTATTTGCTGTTATTGACATTGTTGGCTCAATACCAATCATTATAAAACTAAAGGAGAAGTCAGGAGATATTCATGCGGGATGGGCAACGAGTGTTTCGTTCGTTATCATGGTTGCATTCCTTTTATTAGGAGACAGCATTCTAGGTCTTTTCGGTGTTGAAGTCGAAGCCTTCGCTGTTGCCGGCGCATTTATTCTATTTGCGATGGCACTTGAAATGATTTTAGGAATTGAACTCTTCAAAGAAAGTGGGACTCAAAAAACGGCCAGTATCGTTCCTCTCGCGTTCCCTATCATTGCGGGTGCAGGTGCGATGACCTCAATTATTTCTCTTCGTGCAGAATTTGCAGTGATTAATATTTTAGTGGCGATCTGTATCAATGTAATAATTGTTTTTGCGGTGCTAAAATCAACACGATTAATTGAACGTATTCTTGGGCCTGGCGGAATTGCCATCTTGAAAAAAGTCTTTGGGATTATCCTCTTGGCGATTGCTGTTAAATTATTCTCATCAAACTTGAAGGCGCTCTTAAACGATCCGCAAGATAATGCTGCAGCAGCTCAAACCGAGCTTGTAATTGAAGACTAATTTTATTAGATTGAAGCAACCAAAAAAAACATAAACCATTATGATGCGAAGATCCACCAAATTTCTAACGGGCCTGATCACACTAGTTGCACTCATGGGCTCATTTACTACAAATGCGCAATTAATCAACAACCCGAAAGCATCGTTATCCCTTGCTTTAAAAAGTACAGGTGGCACAAATGCAAGTGGTATTACTTATGACCCGAGTAGACAATTATACTATACTGTAGTTGCTGGAAATAGTGAATTCCCATTGGAAGTCTTCAAATCTTCAGGTAAATTACTTTAGACCGGTACAGCTGGTAATGACTTACGTGGGATTTGGTGGAATACTAAGACTCAATCCTTAGAAGGAAACTGTTATGATGAGGGAGGAATCGTGAAAATTGGGCTAAGTGACAACGGTTCAACGAGTATTGGAAATACTACAATTTTTGAAGGCTCACATCAACCACATGGAAATACTTGAGGCGTATACGATTCTAAGAAAAAGGAGATTTACTACTATAGTGGTGGCTCGATTCATGTTTACAAGCGTAAAACTGGTGCTTTCTCGAAAAAAGTGAATCCAGATTTAACCCTTAATGAAAAGAGAGCGATAAACACTACTTCGATGATCTTTACTGGCATTAAGAAGAGTGAATTAGGACTATTGGATTATGAAGTTCGCAAGGTGTACTTGTTCAATAAAAAAACCGGTGAAAAAACGGCAACAATCAACTTACCATACGACGCCCCAGTGGATGACAGTTTCCTTTTTGGTTACGCAAATGGCCATGTCTTTTTATATGACAAAGGTTCAAGAACATGGTGGGGATATAAGATAGTTGAGTAATCCTGCATATTGTCATTGACTATTTATAGACTGGATATACCCCTCTGGTAGTTGAATGCCCATTCTCGTTGCTTTCTTAGCATCGTCAATAGCCTTGCCCTTAAAACCGAGGTTGAGATAACTAACTGAGCGCAAATAATAAGCCTCTCCAGAGTTAGGTTCATAAAGCATTGCGCGCTCAAAATCTTTAATGGCACTTGAGTAGTTGCCCCGTTGGTTACTTAGAACACCTCTGTGACGAAGATAAAGACCATTATTCGGCTCAAGAGTAATTGCTCGCGAATATGATTTATAAGACGCACTAAAATCTCCTCTCAACTTATACAGAATCCCGAGGTTAAAGTGAGCAAGACTATAATTACTATCGTAACTTGTCGCCTTCTTTATATGATAAATCGCTCCTTCGGTATCATTAAACTTAACGAGAAGTATCCCTAAATTTAAATGTGATTTAGCGTAGTGAGGATCTAGCGCGATAGATTGTTTGTAGTCATCAACAGCGCGTCGGAAATCCCATTTTGCTTCAAAAAGGTATCCACGCTCATAATGAGATTGAGCAAATGGTTGGATAGAGATGCTAGTATTAAAATCATCCTCAGCCCCACTAATGTCGTCTATCTCAAAACGATGCATCGCTCTACTCATATAAGCCCACTCGCTCTTCGGGTACTCTCGAATTACCGAGGACCACAGCTGCTCGCTACCCTTCCAAATTTTGGATTGATTGTATGTTTGAATTCCAAGAAATAAGAACCATAGTCCTACAATACCTAATGTGGCAAATTTCCACTTTCCGGATGGCCTTACTTCTAGTAATTTCCGAATACCTAAAGAGATTATAATAAACAATCCGATGTAAGGAATATACGTATAACGTTCGCTGCTAATTGCTTTCCCGAAAGGTATCATTTGGCTGACAGGTGCAACAGTTATGAGGTAAAACATCGCACCAAAAAAGAGAAATTTACGTGTTCTAAACCACCTGAATAAGAAATAAATCAAGGCAAGCACAGGAATTATTGAAGCATAGAAAATTGCCGTTGGTTCGAAGCCTACAGGGTAGGGATGGAATGCCGACAAATTTAACGGTGCTATGGCCTTCACCATGTAAGCAATTACATTGTATGAACTGACAAAAATCGACTCGTTCAAGGGGAGGGTCGAAACCATCGAGTCTGACACCTCCTGGCCGTGCTTTGCAACTACTAACGCTAAAACGGCCAACACGAAATAAGGAATTTTATCCATCAGTAGTGACAGACTAAATTTTCTCCCGATCAAATAATCAATGAGTAAAAGAAGTAATGGTAGCGTTAGAGCTAAACTCTTTGACAAAAGAGATATTGCGAAAACAACTAAGGCGATGAGATACCATAAAAATTTCCACTTGTTTCTGGAGCGCTGATAGGTTAAATAACTGATCAATGAAACCAAAAAGAAAAAGGCGTACAGCACATCTTTCCGAGCAGAAATCCATGCTACAGATTCAACATGCATCGGGTGCATTCCAAAAAGTAAAGCACCTGAAAATGCTACTATTGGTGATAACTTAATCTTTCTTAAAAATGTAAATACCAATGCCGAGTTAGCAAGATGCAGAAGAAAGCTTGTCAAGTGAAACCCAAACGGGTTTGATCCCCAAAGGTAATAGTCAAAAGACAATGATATAAGCGTTATTGGATGATACAGGCCAACTTGTTCAGCGGTCGTAAACATTTCAGAAACACCACCTTGAGAAAAATTTTGAACTAGCCCGTTTCGGAGAACGTATGCTGGGTCATCCCAATTCACCCACCCATTATATAAAGATGGAGATAGCGCAATACTAACAAGAACAACGATTGTCAGTATGAGTTGCCAATTTGAGAAATTGAACTTGGAAAATGATTGCTTCAATTCTGGGTTCATTCAAAGTAAAAGTAACCAAATTTGAGCGTTGCCCATTGGAGCAATCTCTTATTATGATTTTTGAAGTAGCACCGCAAGTTGCATGCCTTTGTCTCTTGCCTTCATATATGGCTTAATGACAAAATTGAGAGATTTCGGCAGAAAAGTGTCACACACCATATATTTGTGAGATGCTACGCTATAATTTAATCGGTCCGCATTTTTCTCAAATGTCTTTAGTCCAAATTCGTAAAGGTGGTACGGCTCGTGCATAGGACTTAGGTTTGCGACATAGTCCATCCCTCTCATTTTATAAGCACGGTTAATCAGTTTGTGGGTAAGCCAATAAGAACTTGGCACTTCAATTTGAATAATGCCTCCCGGTTTTAGCCATTTCATAGCTTTTTCTATGGATTCAGAAGGATTATATAGGTGCTCAAGTACCGCACCAAATGTGATAAAATCAAATGTCCCTTCAGAAAAACTCGCTTCTTCGATCGGAATATTCTGAATTCGGTCTGGGTCGATTTTCATTCGACTCAATGCTCTTTCGAAGAATGGCTTTGATGGCTCAATTCCATGTACATCGAATGATGCCTTTTCAAGTGCTATCATGCATTTACCAATTCCTGCCCCTATGTCCAAGGCTTTCATTCCTTTTTCAATTGGCTTAATTGAATCAACCCATTTAATGACTTCAGCAAAATAATTTGGGTCAACCTCAAAATAACTTTCTACCCAATAACTCTCTGGAGGTTTTCCATAATGATCCTGCAAATCTTCAGGTATAGGTAGAGGATTTGAGAATATTAAATCACATGATGTACATTGCTGAACAGTAGTAGTTATCCCAACTTTTTTACGTGGGTTTTTTCCTTGACTTCTATTCATACGCTTTCCTAACGTCTTGAAGTTGTCCGAAGAAGCTCCGCACATATTACATGTTTCTATCGTGTGGAAAGTGTATTTCATTTATACTAATTTAATTTGGCGAGTTCGAATTTAAGGATTTCTGCAAGAACCTTTGTCTGGGACTTACGGCTATATTGATTTCCTACAGCAATACTTCGGTCTAGCAATACCTTTCCAGATGTATCCTTTTGATGGATACTCTCCAAAAGTACCTTTTTACAGTCTTCCTCAGAATTAGCTACAAATCCGGCATTCGTAGTTTTCACAAATCTTTCCATACAGTCCTCATCAGACGGACATAGTAACAAGGGAATTCCCGATGCATAATACTCGAATAGCTTAACTGGGTACCAGCCTTTAATGTTTTCAAAAGAGGTGAGAAATAATAAATCCGTTTGATTCATATACCCATCTAAATCTGATTTAGGCATACGGTCTAAAAACTCGAAATGAGATTCATAACCTTTTAATAAAGTCAGGATCCTGGATGTCTCTTTAGGCATCATATTAGCTCCAATAAAGCGAATAAAAATTGACTTACCTTCATCAATGAGAGCGATGCAAGAATTGAGAACTAGATTGATGTTTTGAGATGGGTATAAAGTTCCCGCATAGGTTATTACGAACTGATCCTTACGCGTATTATCGATTCTATTTGTAATGAGTTCATTGTATCCGTTCAAGACAACTTTGCCCTCTTTACCGATTAATTCACTAATTATTTTCACCCAATTATCCGAGACCGAAAGAAAAAAATCTGCGTTAGATGTCCATTTAAGTTCGCTTTTTCGCTCCAGTTTGGTGATCCATTTGTGAACTCCACCTTGGTCATCTAGGTGCTTGTGGGTTGTCCATTCATCACGATAGTCGGGAATCCAAAGCATGTCAAATTCCTTTTTCAAACGATGCCCAATAAAAAAGGACTGGAAAGGTCTACCAGACGCAATAACAGCCTTAACATCTTCCGTTTTCAAGAGGTTTTTCGCTTCAGAATAGAAATTAAAGTAAGGCAGTGACCTAATAAAATAATTTGAGAGTATTAGCTCTTTGAACGTGAGTGCCTTTTGAAAAAAGCGTAGTCTAGGATACTTAGAAAGTCTATCACGTAATGATCGTCTGTAGGGAAGTCGCCGTATTTCATACGAATCTGTCTTCTCAATCAACAATTCGTTCTGATCGATTGGGTCTATAAGGTCCTTCTGATTATCATTCCATGCTCTCGTAATCACAATTGGATAAATTCCTGACTCATTCAAATGCTTTGCCCATGCGGCTGTTCGTTCTCCGCCAACAAAGCTTGATGGTGGATAGAAATAAGATATGATGATTACCTTAATCACGTCTTTGACCTTTTCAGGGTTATCAGATAGACAAAGGAAATCAGCATAAGCGCAATACTCCCTCCAAAGATCAGACTAAAATAATTACCTCTCAATATTTCATCTAGGTCCATATAGATTAAACCAATATACAGGCCTGCAATGAGCATCAGTAAAGAACTGGTCCCTATTCGAGTTTTCAAATCAGCAATTCTTCGCCCCATAATATAAAGGATGGTAACCATTGTAAACGTTGCCACCACTTGTGAAAATCCTGAAACAATGAAACCATAATCTCCCATGAAAAGAATGTTTGTTACGATAACTAAGACACCCCCTATAATTGTTGCAATCAAAATATAGGGATTCTTCTTTTTCAAGCTGAAACTGATCGAAAACTGATTTACGACAAGAGATAACACACTAGCAAATGCAATCAATGGGACTACACGTATAACCTCCATATACTCTGTATTATCTATTATTTCTAATAAGATTGGAGTCCCTATAACTATTCCTATCAACACAATCAATCCAGAAAAAACCGAGAGGTCGAATACTTGCTGATACGTTTGCTCAGCGTTTTCATCTTTCTTAATTGACATAATGAATGGTGCGATGGCCATTCGAATCATATCCGCTAATACAGTGATTGGAATAGCAAGCTGCATAGCAAGAGCTAACAAAGCGATGTCATCCTTATTCTCCAAATAACGAACGCCAATATACTTGTCAATTGTAAGTTGCGCCCACGCAAACGCACTTATTAGGAAGTAAGGCCAGGAGAAACCTAAGAGTCGTTTTAGTATTTTAATTGAAACGTATTTCCAGTGAACATAATTCCTGGCAGTTTTAAGGTAAAGTATTGCTACGGCACCCCGTGCCACTATTTGTCCAAGAACTACTTCAACCAGACCAAAATCGTAATATTTCAACCCCAGTACAACGATCAACATTGTAAATAATGCCTCAAGAAAGACAATGACAATTACGTTTTTTGCCTTACGATCAATTCGGAAATAATTTATGTTAGTGATATTAAATAGGTAAGGGATAAAGAGCAAGCCTGTCAAAGAAATGGCTGTTATTACCTCCTGTTCATTTTCTGGAGTTACAAGGAACAAACCCTTGATTGAATCGGCAAAAAGGAATAGAGATCCAGCGATGACTACCGTACATGCTATTTGATAATAAAACCAAGAAGAAAAAATCATGCGCTGAAACTTCTTCTTTTCCCATTCATAATAGTAAAAGAAAACACCTGCATTAAGGGCTAATACGAAGGACAACACAGAAAACAGCCCCAGAATCATTACAATGTTTGAGTAGCCGGTTCTACCCAAGTACTCCATATAAAATGGTATGAGTACCAATGCAAAAACTCGAGAAAATACATTTGCAAATCCGTAGATCAGTGTCTCACCAATGAACCCTTTTATTTTCGTCATTGAGTATTGTCTTAGTGATGACGAGCGTTAAATTGTTTTACAATGAATTGGTTCATCTCATGGACCTCTTCGCTTGTATACCTCACACCTGTTCCATGCTTAATTGATACAGATTGAGGTAAATCATAAAGAACATTTCTTTCTTCTAATTTTTTCATATACTCATCTACGGACATAATAACCTTCGCAGGGTTTCCTGCAACTACAGAATTTGGAGGGATTGTCTTAGATACAATAGCGCCAGCTCCAATGATACATCCATCGCCGATTATCGACCCCGCAAGAATTACAGCATTTGCCCCTAAAAACACATTGTCACCAATTATAATTTTCTCTACCCTCGTTTTTCCCGTATGCGTAATTGGACTCGCATCGTGCGCAAAAATAATTGAGCCAGGCGCAGAAATGAAATTTTTACCTATTTCAACCATTTCATCAAGACCATCAACTATACTATTCATACCCTTTGGATAGTTGCTAGGTTGGGGTCTAAGTTTATTTATAATTCGTCGTAGCAATCTCATTATTTCGGTTGTTTTAGTCCTTAGCCAAACACCTTTCTAATTCTTGGCTGGATGCGGTACATTACCTTCACCCAAAATCGGCTAAACCCTGAATTTAGTTGTTTTTCCCATCTCTTGTGATATGAATCGAATATTTCTTCCCCTGTCAGACTGTGGAGAACTTCCATTAATGGAATATGAATATTCTGATGGTAGTATCGAGTAGCTAGTTCTTTCTTTGACTGGTCATAAACCGACCAATAACCGCTATCGTAGAGATGTATAGACTCTTTGAGCGTCTTTACACAGCTATCGATTACTTTTTTAACCTCAGGATCCTGTGTAACTCTCCACAAATCGTATAGGCCAAGAACCGTGTAGATAAAACCATTTAATACAAATGATGGCTCTTTACTTGGGTACTCCTCAAACCACAATAAGCCATTTTTATCGTAGCGCTTAACTCCACCATCTTCATAGCTAATGTCTAAAGAATGAAAGATTGAAAATGCTCGTTTCAACATTGCTTCATCTTCTCCAAACATTTGATTGTAGCGGAGTAACAGAGAGATGATTTGACCTTGGTACATGCCTGATATCCAGCCTGACTCAAGTCCATAACGCGGGGTGGGAAAATGATTTCTCCATATTGCAGTTCCTAGATGCTCTTCTTCATTTTCTACGAGCCATCTCACGCATACTTTTAACCTCTTTTTGTTAAGCTCAACATCTTTGCCTTCTACAACTAAATCATGCGCTATTATCCCATACTGAA
>Ga0115008_10005396_pt1 | contig 10564 bp, 6 predicted proteins | sample FraStrMetagenome_FD_87164 | JGI IMG/M metagenome (GOLD analysis project Ga0115008, IMG submission 87164) | Marine eukaryotic phytoplankton communities from Arctic Ocean - Fram Strait ARC3M Metagenome | ecosystem: Environmental > Aquatic > Marine > Oceanic | place: Fram Strait | collected 2012-06-18
ACTCACTTTCTGTAGGGTCTGGTGGATTAGTAATCGCTAATGGTGCATTGACTTTCCCCGCATCAGACGGTACTAATGGTCAAGTCCTAACGACCGATGGTAGCGGTAACATAACTTTCGTTTCTAGTGCTCCTTCGGCTGCTACGGTCGGAACTAATGCTGCCCACACTTCAAATACAAAAACGCATACAGCTGCTACTGCTGTTGTTGTGGACACATTTTCATCTTCTGCGCACCGTTCTGCTAAGTATGTGGTTCAAGTAGATGATACAGATAATTTAAACAAATTTCAAACATCAGAAGTTCTTCTGGTGCATAATGGCTCGGCAACTTTCATGACTGAATATGGTCAGGTTGCTACAAGCACAACTATAGCCACAATAGATTCTGATCTGGTTGGTGGACTTGTTAGGTTGAAAGTTACACCAACTAGTACAAATACTGTAGTAAAAGTCACTAGACTGGCTGTGAACTAATAATGGCTAAAAGTAAGGCGAGAATATTTGCGGATCTACTTGGTGTCAACTCAATTATTGAGGAAGACAAAACCAGTGCAAACTTCGGAAAGATAAAAAATAATACTGGAGCACAAGGGCAAAGGGGTCAAACAGGTTCTACTGGTGCGACAGGTGCCAAAGGTCAAAAGGGACAGAAAGGTCAAAATGGTTCTGTAGGCGCTGAAGGTGGAAAGGGTCAAAAAGGACAAAAGGGCGAAGGCGCCAAAGGTCAGAAAGGCGAAAGCGGATCTAGCGGCACAAAGGGTCAGAAAGGTGAAATTGGTGTCTCTGGTTCTGATGGTGCAAAGGGTCAGAAAGGCGAGATTGGTGTAAAGGGTCAAACTGGATTAGGGTTTAATATAGCCAAAACATATTCTAGTGTTTCTGCTCTAACAGCCGACTCATCTCCTAGCGGTATATCTTCTGGTGAGTTTGCTATCATTGAAACTGGGGATGTCGAAGACGCTGATAATTCAAAATTATATTTGTGGAACGGATCATCATATTCTTATGTTTCTGACTTATCCGGTGAAGCTGGTGTTAAGGGTCAAGCAGGAACAAACGGTCAAAAAGGTGAAGTTGGCGCTGCTGGCTCCACAGGTTCAACTGGCTCTGCCGGAGCCAATGGGGACAAAGGTCAAAAAGGCGAGGTTGGCGACACTGGTGCGAAAGGTTCAACAGGCGACGCTGGTGCTAAAGGTGAAGTCGGATCAAAAGGTCAAAAAGGTGAGATTGGCGATGCGGGGTCTGACGGCTCTGACGGAATCAAAGGTCAAAAAGGTGAGATTGGCGTAAAGGGGCAGGCAGGGTCTTCTGGTGGCACAGGTGACACTGGTGACACTGGTACAGATGGAGATAAAGGTCAGAAGGGTGAGGTTGGTGAAAAGGGGCAATCTGGTTCTAATGGTTCTAATGGTGACAAAGGTCAGAAAGGTGAAATAGGGGCAACTGGTGCTACGGGTACCAAAGGTTCGACAGGAGGTTCTGGCGCAAAGGGGCAGAAAGGGCAAACTGGAGCTGGCGGTAGCGCAGGTTCTGACGGTGATAAAGGTCAGAAAGGTGAAGCTGGCACTAATGGTGCTAAGGGGCAAAAAGGTCAGACTGGTGGAACTGGTGGAACTGGCGCCAAAGGTCAAAAAGGTCAGACTGGTGGAACTGGTGGAACTGGTGCTAAAGGTCAAAAAGGTCAGACTGGTGGAACTGGTGGAACTGGTGCTAAAGGAAACACTGGTGGAACTGGTGGAACTGGTGCTAAGGGACAAAAAGGTCAGGCAGGTGGAACTGGTGGAACTGGTGCTAAAGGTTCTACTGGTGCAACTGGCGCCAAAGGTCAGACTGGTGGAACTGGTGGAACTGGTGCTAAAGGAAACACTGGTGGAACTGGTGCCACTGGTGCTAAAGGTTCTACTGGCGCGCAACCAACAGGCGCACACATAAACAGTTATAACAACGACATGACTTGTAGTGCTGGGTATGCGGATAACTGGTTCAGACCGACTGGGTCTTCTGGACTGTATTTCCAATCTTATGGTGGAGGTTGGCATATGACCGACACTACTTGGATCCGCGCCTACAACAGCAAACCTGTATATGTCGCAAACCAAATAGCAGCGTCTGGTAACGTCACCGCATATTATTCAGACCAAAGGTTGAAGACAAAGGTAGCCAACCTAGAAAATGCTCTTGAGAAGATACAGTCTCTTGATGGGTTCATATATGTCGAGAACGAATTAGCCAAAGAACTGGGTTATAGTAACGATAAACAACAAGTCGGTGTTTCTGCGCAACAAGTACAGGCTGTTTTGCCTGAAGCTGTATCATTGGCACCAGTTGATTTTGAAACAGATGAGCACTCTGGAGAAATAACAAGTAAGTCAGGCGAAGATTATTTGACTGTTGATTATTCTAGATTGGTTCCACTTTTAATAGAGTCAATCAAAGAGCTCAAAGGTGAAGTCGACGAACTTAAAAATAAATTGGAAGAATCAACTAACAATAAATAGTTCTACTAAATATAGGACTAAAACCAAATAAAATAGGAATAAGTAATGGCAATAACATATTCTTGGGAAGTAGAATCCCTTATAACTAAAACTGTACAATCTAACGAACAAACTGTAGTGCAAGTTTCAGCTTTTAGAGTTGCTACAGATAGCGATACTGGTTCTGTAGTGAAGAAGCCGCAAGCAGTCTTTTATGTCGAAGATGAAATTGATTTAGAAAACTTGACATCATTTTCATCTTTAACAGAAGAAACTGTCGCAGGTTGGCTGGAAACTGATATTGGTGAGGAATCGATGGGTATCCTAGATACAAGGTTATCAGTTTGGATAGGCGAAAAGAATTCGGATTTAGTGAGCCCGAGAACAAATAATGCACCACCTTGGTCTTAAATATATAAGGTTGTAAAACCGCTAAATAAAGTATTAATAACTCTCAGGGGAATTGTGAACCGAGATGTCAACGAAAAAACCATTTATTGTAAAGAACGGTCTTGCCGTCAACGACACCATTGTTGTTGGTGATAACGGTAAACTTCACGCAAATAATACTATCTCCGATGGAACTATCACGCAAGCTATGCTCGACAGCGGCATAAGTCTGGGTGGTGGTGGTACTGCTGATTTCGGAACATTCTCATCCCCCGCAGGTTTCACATTTGACTTTGGCTCTTTCTAACGGAGAAATTGTAACATGGCATTAAAATTACGCAGAGGTCTAGAATCTGCTCGTACAAATATCACACCAGAAGCTGGCGAGATAATATACACTACAGACGAAAACAAAATATATGTTGGTGATGGGACGACAGCAGGTGGTGATCTTGTAGCTGGTCAAAAGGGTCAGAAAGGTGAAGCTGGCGCAGGAGGATCGACAGGTTCTGACGGTGCTGCGGGCGCCAAAGGTCAGAAAGGCGAGGTTGGTGCCGCAGGTTCAGCAGGTTCTGATGGAGCATCTGGTTCTGACGGTGCTGCTGGCGCCAAAGGTCAGAAAGGTGAGGCTGGCACAATAGGTGTTGATGGCGCCAAAGGACAAAAGGGTGAAGCTGGAACTAATGGAACTGATGGTTCTGACGGTTCTGACGGTGCTAAGGGGCAAAAGGGCGAGATCGGTGCCGCTGGTTCGGCAGGTTCAGCAGGTTCTAAAGGTCAAAAGGGTGAAGTTGGATTAGGGTTTAATATAGCCAAAACATACACTAGCGTTTCAAATTTGAATGCTGACTCATCTCCTAGCGGTATATCTTCTGGTGAGTTCGCGATTATCGAAACTGGCGACGTAGAGGATTCCGAAAACTCAAGACTTTATCTTTGGAACGGATCGGCATATTCTTATGTTTCTGATTTATCTGGTGAAGCTGGCGTTACAGGTGCGGCAGGATCTGACGGTGCCAAAGGCCAAAAGGGTGGAGCTGGTACAAATGGAACTGATGGCTCTAATGGGTCTGATGGCGCCAAAGGCCAGAAAGGCGAGATCGGGACTACTGGTGCCGCAGGTTCAGCAGGTTCTAAAGGACAAAAGGGTGAGGTCGGTGCCGATGGTTCGGTAACTGTGTCTTCATCAGCTCCATCTTCTCCAAGCGATGGGGATATGTGGTTTGATGAGGATGAATTAAAAACATTTATATATTACGATGACGGAAATAGTTCGCAATGGGTTTCAATAGGCTCTGACGGTGCTAAAGGCCAGAAAGGTGAGGTTGGTGTTACAGGTTCAGCTGGCTCTGATGGTTCCGATGGCTCCGACGGAGCAAAAGGTCAAAAAGGTGAGGTTGGAGTAACTGGCTCGACTGGTTCTGCTGGTTCAGCTGGCTCCGACGGAGCAAAAGGCCAGAAAGGTGAGGTTGGAGTAACTGGCTCGACTGGTTCAGCTGGCTCTGATGGTTCCGATGGCTCCGACGGAGCAAAAGGTCAAAAAGGCGAGGTTGGAGTAACTGGCTCGACTGGTTCTGCTGGTTCAGCTGGCTCTGACGGAGCAAAAGGCCAAAAGGGCGAGATTAGTGCTGCTGGTGATAAAGGTCAAAAGGGTGAAGCTGCCTCAGCTGCTGCTGGCGGGGACTCTCAGAAGGACTTTACTTCTAGTGGAACTATCGCTGCTGCTACTCCTGTAATTTTGAACGGTACTGGAACGGTGTCAGAGGTGAGTGCGGTTGCTGCTGCTTTCAGTTCTTCTTCTGATAGTATAGACGTTATTGCCAATTCAACATACGAAAGCACTGCTATCCAAACCTTTGATTATATTTGGGATTCCTATAATGATCAATATATAGCATTGAACATAGGGCACTATACAAACAAAGTTCTATATGGTCAAGTTGTAACGGTCAATACTGCTTCGAATACAATGACAGCGGGAAGTCAACAGGTCATACAAAATGGGATATATGGTGGAGATGTCGTAGGTGTTGATCTCGGTGCAGGTAAAATCCTAGTATGCTACAGAGCCGTTTCAGGTTATGTAAGTGCCGCTGTGATTACGAATACTGGAGGAACTCTTTCTTTAGGAACAGTTGTCAGCCTCCAAACTATGCAAGCATCAACCTCTTTACAGAGGATTATGGATCTGTGTACAGACCCCGATACTGGAACCTCTTATCTTCTAATGGGAGCCGATACGGTAAATACCAATCCCAGAATATTGTCAATAACTGTAACAGGAACAACTCCAGCTCTGGCATCGAGTGCTGATATGCAGGCAGATCAGGTCTCTATTAATAGCTATGGTCGTTCTTATGACGCAAATGGTTCTCAAGACTGTAGAATATTCTGGAACCCTACACACTCTAAGATATTAGTCGTAGATTTACATCTAAGAAAGTCTACTGTTTGTACTGTTAGCGGGACAACAGTTACTGTCCCAAACTCAATTGCCCTTGCCTCTGGGACGAATACTACCTACAAAGGTAGAGCGATTGAGTATCACCCTTATCTTGATGTTTATATGGTTGTGATACAAGATGGATTTACGAATGCTCCTGTACATATGATGCACGCTACCTTTGATGGAACCACTTTTTCGTATCCAACCAGCTCTAGCGCGGCTTTCACTATATCAGGAACAGGGCATTCTCAAAGAGTTGACAATCAAATTATAACATCTTCAGTCAATGCTGGTGTTGCTGTTATTAGTTGCCGTGGTGAGTATGAATATAAAGCTAATATGGGCACTTATGCTACAGGGACAAGTTCGTATACCTCCATAAGTGCCAACCAAGTTCCGCTTCCGATGATCTACAATAAAACATGGTATACTAGGGGTGCTCGAGATACTAGCGGCAATATATCTTTTGCTGGTATGTATGGAGGTACTGACGCCCAAGCCAAGTTGAAGATTGCTGCTGGAAGGCTGGCTAACAGCAGCAGCAAGGCATCTTACATAGGTATAGCTCAGGCAGCGGTAGCTGATGCGGCTTCTGTTACTGTAATGCTTCCTGGAGGTATTAGTACAGGCCATAGTGGGTTAACCGCAAAGAGTACATATTATCTTGCTGATGATGGAGCATTAACGACTACCGCGACTACTGTAAAGGCTGGTGTTGCTATTGATGCGACCACTTTGCAGGTTGCCGACACCCTCGGCGGATTAGCTGTAAACTTACTCTCTTATGCGCCTTTGGCAAGTCCCGCTTTGACAGGTATTCCTACCGCTCCGACAGCTGATGCGGCTATTAATAATACACAATTAGCAACAACGGCTTATGTTACAACTGCGGTAGCTGCTTCTGGCGGTGGTGGTGCTGCTGTTAATATTTCCACATCTGCCCCAAGTTCACCGAGCTCAGGGGATATGTGGGTAGATTCTTCAACCCTGCAACTGTTTGTCTACTATAATGATGGCAGCAGCGCGCAGTGGGTGGAGTTGGGTTCCCAAGGTGCCGCTCCCGCAGTAGGGATCCCTAAGACTTATGCATATTCTGGCGAATTAGAAGTGCACACTGGAGCAAAAAGGTTTTATTCGCCAGGATCTTATACTTTATCTTCAGCTGACATACATTTAGGAACAGCAGCGGCAGGTTCTTCGGTGAATTTAACCATAAATAAAAATGGCTCGTCGGCGGGGACTTTAACCATTGCGGCAGGATCAACAAGCAGTTTGTCGAACTCTCTGTCGGTATCCTTGTCTCAAGGGGATTATTTAACAATAGATATTACACAAGTAGGATCCAGCACAGCAGGGTCAGACTTGTACTTATTAATTACATTGACATAAAGATTTAACGGAGAAAAAATAAATGTACGCAAAATTAACTTTTGGCAGTAGCGTGAAGCCAGCAGAAATGGCAAGAGATATAGCAAGAGTTCTCAGCGAGTCTGACGGAGCGGGTGGAGCAACACTAGGGACATGTGAATTTATTGATTCATCTGTATCTTCTATATCCGATACAGAGGCGAGCACTTGGAGTCTATATTCGCCATCGAGCCTACGCACAGGAAGTGTTACTGACGCTGACAAATATATAATGAAAAGCTCGCACACTCAATCTGGTAAGTATAAGTATGCCGAAGTCGGATATAACGGCGCCACCAGTCTTTATAATAGTACCGCGAATGGCGGCTTCCGCTTGATGCCTGTTTTGGATGGCGAGGAAAGTACGGAAAGGCTTTTGGGCGGGTATAGCTCTACAAGCTCAAGCTATTCAAAATTTAACTCCTTGCAGGGAACAATACACGTAGTTGCTAATAGTAAATGCCTTCTTATTTGGGGGCGTTCGAGATATACGCTCAATACTGCATCCGTGACCAATATGCAATTTCTTGCGGAGTCTGCTGTTACGCCAAGCTCGGCATTTAAACAACATGCACCATACATGTTCTTGAATTTCTACAGTCATATCAATCAACACACAAGCTCATACCAATCCGCCAATGATATGACTGGACCGACATCCAGCACAGGCACCAGCTGGGCGCGGGGCGGTCCAGGCTTTTTCGCCATTGATATGTACGACCCCACATCTACTACAAAACTTAGAGCATTACAATTCCAGATGACTAATAGTAGTCCCGCATGGGGCGGTGCCGTTAATAATCTCGCAGCTTGGAACAAGATAAAAATCAATAAGGATGTTGGAACAACTTCTAGCACTTCCGTAGAAGCCCCTGCAGGGTGGGACAATGTTGTAGGTTGCATGGTAGGAGATCTTTTCGCAGTACATAACTATTCTCTGCTTGGTTCATATCGCCGCTCAATTGATTCTTCTGGTAATCCAGCATTGCCATTATTCCCGATATCAATTCTGGACCCTTTGATGCTTTCTGAATTCATAGATATAAGCACCTCTCCCGTGTATATGACATATGGCGGTCAGGGCAGCTATGGTGACACATTAACAATCTCGAGCGAAGACTATTTTTATATTCCGATGGAAGGCGCGGTTCGTGGCGCATATATGGTAAAGTTGAAATAATATGGCAGCAATTAATCTCTCAGGTATTATCGAAGACGGTAAGGTTGAAACTGTCATTGCAGCACCTACCTTCCTATCATTAGCAACGGCAATAATCTTTAGAAGGCTCGCAGATACAGGCACAGGTAGCAGCGCAGCAGTGAGTAAAGAATCTTGGTCTTAATACAAAATAATGTCATAGGCACAGGAGAACTGAAATGACAGCAATAAATTTTCCAGATAGTCCGTCGAATGGGGATACGCACACAAGCGGAAATACTTCCTATACATACCAATCTGCTAAAGCAAGATGGGTCGCGGTATCATCTTCTGGTTCTGGTTCTACTGTTACAATATACGCAACAGCGGCTGACCTTCCATTATCAGGCAACACTGCGGGTACTCAAGCATATGTTACTGCAACAAATCGCATTTACCTCTGGACTGGTACTGGCTGGTATAATATTGCTTTGATCAACACAAGCCCAACAATCACAACTGGTTCTTCTGCTGCATATACGTTAGCTAAAGATGGAACTGCAACAGTTATCACTTTGGTCGCAACAGATCCTGAAGAAGTTCCAATCACTTGGAGCTATGCAGTTACTACAGGTTCCTTAGGATCTACAGCTACAGTTTCGCAGTCAGGTAATGTGTTCACAATTACACCTTCGACTGTTGAAGCAAATGCTGGTGCATTCTCATTAACCTTCACAGCTTCTGATGGGGTCAATACAGATACATCTACATCTGCGTTTACACTTTCATTTGGGTTTAGTGGAACTCTAACGCATACTATATACAACCCTAGCCCAAATTCATCTGATAGATTCGGAAGAGTGACAGCTACGAGTGAAGATTATGTCGTCACATCAGCTTACAATGCTTCTACACCAAAAGTATATGTTTATAGTGCAAGTAGCGGAAGTCTGCTGTATACAATTAGTGATAGCACTAGCAATTTCGGGTTCGCATTGGCACTAGATGGAGACATCCTTGTTGTTGGTGGAATGCACGGGTACCAAGGCGTAAATCCAGAAAAAGTAATGATTTATGACATATCTACATTTTCATCAAGCACAATCAATAGTCCGAACTATACAATACAGAATCCAAATGTTGATGGAGTTAGTGTGTCTTCTTATCCAGATCAATTCGGGGATTCAAACAAAAAGTTAGCGATATCCGGAGATATGCTTGCTATTGGTGCTAACATGGAACGTGGTTCGCCTTCAGTTAATAATTCCGGTAAGGTGTATGTTTATGATATTTCGGGATTTTCATCAAGCACAATTACAAGCGCAGATTACACCTTAAACAACCCGAATAGCCAAGGAACTGGAGCGAATGACTACTTCCCGCAGAGCATGGCCATGGATGGTGACAATTTACTTTGTGCAACAAATAATGAAGACTCCGCATCGATGGATGAAGATGGTGTCGTGTATTATTATGATATGTCCACATGGTCTTCCAGTACACCTTCTCCAACGTACACAGTAACGAATCCGAATGTTGTCACCTCAGGTGGCGGTGGTGATAACTTTGGTAAGAGTGTTGCCATTTCTGGTTCTAAGTGGGTGGCGTCGGCACCCTTCGAAGACACCTCAGGCTCAGGCGGCGATAACATTGGTGCTGTTTATGTATTTAATGTTTCTAACGGAAACTTACTGCACAGAATAAATGGGATAGCGGCACACGGGTTTATCGGTAACGATAGTTTAATGCTTGACGGTAATGATCTCATTATGCCGTCTATCGGTACGTATCCAAACAAATACATGCACCATTTCAACGTCAGCTCGCTATCAGGAACCACCACTACCATATCCACGTCAGATTCAGGAATTATATCAAATCCAGGTGAGATATCACCAAACTACAACCAATGGCCAGGAGAAATGTATTATCATGGTGGTATGTTAGCTGCAGGTGCACAATATGAAGATGATACTGATGGCTCTGGTGGAACGTCAACGAATTCTGGCGTTTTGTATGTGTGGAAATAAATAACAATTTAAAGGAACGAAAAAATGGCAGTAGATTTTCCATCATCTCCCTCTGACGGTGATACAATAACTTCTGGGGATTCAGTATACACCTATAGTAGCTCTAAGGGGTATTGGCTATCCAAATCTACTGTTTCTGGCATACAGTTGGATTCTTTGAGCGTCGGTACTGGACCAGCTTCTGGTTCTGGTAGTGTTTCGTATAATAACACTACAGGCGCATTTACCTATGTGCCTCCTGTCATCGGTGCTGGATCTACTCTCACAGTATACGCAACAGCTGCTGACCTGCCATTATCAGGCAACACTGCGGGTACTCAAGCATATGTTACTGCAACAAATCGCTTATATATCTGGACTGGTACTGGCTGGTATAATATTGCTTTGATCAACACAAGTCCGACAATCACAACTGGTTCTTCTGCTGCATACGAACTGGCAACAGACGGAACGGCAACAGTTATCACCTTAGTGGCCACTGACCCCGAAGAAGTTCCGATCACTTGGAGCCATTCTGTAACTACAGGATCTTTAGGATCTACAGCCACAGTTTCGCAGGCAGGCAATGTGTTTACAATTACACCTTCGACTGTTGCGTCAAATGCTGGTGCATTCTCATTAACCTTCACAGCTTCTGATGGGGTCAATACAGATACATCTACATCTGCGTTTAC
>Ga0115008_10005404_pt1 | contig 10556 bp, 4 predicted proteins | sample FraStrMetagenome_FD_87164 | JGI IMG/M metagenome (GOLD analysis project Ga0115008, IMG submission 87164) | Marine eukaryotic phytoplankton communities from Arctic Ocean - Fram Strait ARC3M Metagenome | ecosystem: Environmental > Aquatic > Marine > Oceanic | place: Fram Strait | collected 2012-06-18
CGTTTTACAATCAACGATTTATCCATATATATAGTATTGCCATCACTATCCTTTTCTCCTGTGGATTGAACTTTTCCCACAATAATGTCACTGTCGGTAACATGTGTATTTTCTTTAATTAACCCAGTTGTTTTATCTAATTTACTATAATTACCTACTTTCATACCAACAGTTGTTTTTTCATCTGGATACCGTATTTCTTCACGTTCTTTACTGCCCGATTGTATGTCTTCCATATCTGAATATGTTCTAAATTTAACAGTTCTAAATAAGCCTCTTTCAATAGAAGATTTATTAAAAATTAACGAATCTTCTTGATTGTATCCTGTATAGCAACATACAGCTACAATAGCATTAATGCCATGAGGTATTTTATCACTAAATAAATATTTAGAATATACAGATTGAACAATAGGTTTTTGAGGATAAAATATAACTTGAACCTTTGTATCCATTCTATTTTTAAAATTAGTAGCATATACACCCAACGCCTGTTTGCCGTGAACAGTCGCAAACTGATTACGAGGAGCTTGATTTCTTTCTAAAAGAGGTATGTTATTAGCAATAATTCCAAATAACATAGTGGGATGAATCTCACAGTGAGTATATTTATTTAAAGTCGATTTTTCTAAATCGTGAGGCGTAAGAGCAATCAAAGTGTTATTTGCTTCTTCCGTATCGATATATTCAATGACCCCTTGATATAATTCTAAATTTTGTCGTAGTGTATTATCTGTACTTCTGGTTTGTTTATATTTATGTTTATCAAAGAATGTAAATAACCCATTATCGTCAATATATGGATCCTCTTCGGTTTTTGATACATAATCTAATGTTCTAAATCCTCCAATTAAATGTTTCCAATGAATAGTGTTATTTTTTATTTTTTTAATATGTTCATCTGTTAATAAACATTTATTATCCTTTACAATTAATAAGGGTCGACAACATCTTCCAGAAGTAGTAGAAATTTTAACTATATTATCGATTACATACCAAGATATTGAAGTATATACATTAATTAAAGCATTTCGGCGATACAATCGTAATATATCACATAAATATTTAGGATATTCATGAAATCCTAATAAACGTTCATTTAAAAATATTTTTGTGAATGTATGTATGTTATTTTCAGAAATATCTTGAATGGATATGAGTTGTAAAGAAAATAATAAACGTTCAAGAGGATCTGAACTTGTACCAAACGTTACTTGGCTCATAATAGCTAAATTTTTACGAACTCCAATATTTCCACCGTCGGGAGTTTCAGAAGGACACATTATCCCGTAACTACTGGAGTGTAACGAGTGAGGCGCCCGAACTTTAGCACCACTGGGCAGAGGCGTATTAATTCTACGTAAATGAGAAGAAAATCCTAAATAACTTAACCGATTTAAATCTTGAACAATTCCTTGTTTACAACCTCGAGCGTTTTTAAGTCCCCAGCAATTTTTGAAAGCATACATAAATCCTTCACTCATAATGGATTGATCAAATATATCCGTTATGTTAACAGTAGAAGACATCGACTCCATATCACCAATTAACATATCCAATTGTGTCCTATTATTTTCTAATCGACTATTCCAATATTTATCGGCATCCTTTACTTTTTCTGTAGATTCTGAATCTACAATTGAATAATATGCTTTATTTAATGTATCACGCAAATTATTTTTAACACGAAAATATAAATCTCTAAATATAATACCTATTAAATAACCTGCTGCATCCACTCGTTTATTCATAAAATTATCTCTATCAGTAACTGATTTCACACCTATTTTTACTAACAATAATTGATGAACCATATGAGCTAAAAAATGTGCTTTTTCTAAATATCCTTTACCTACATGAGGAAGAAAATAATTACGCAATATATCTTGTAGGTATACTTTTTTCATATATTGCTGTCGTATTGGTTTACCCATAACAGTTACATATGTAGATAACTCCCGTAAAGCATCTGCTTGAGTGTATATAGCATTTTGTTCATTAAGTTTTACTATACTTTCTGATAATAATGTAATCATAGCATTAGACATATTCGATTGATTATTATGAACAATTAATTCTACTATAGCTTTATCACTAACAATACCTAATGCTCTAAATAATAAAATTAAAGGAACATTTACATTATGTATATTTTGACCTTCTTTAGCATTACATTGGGGTAACTTTACATATATTATATTATCGTATGTTAATAATAATTTTGTAATTCTTGCTGGTTGTAAAATATTTTCAGGAGCAGAACGTATATCTGATTCATACTCAATTTTAGGATCAGTATTATTTTTATGTATGTATATACGATTTTCTACCTGTCTTTCTTGACTAATAATTACTTTTTCTTTTCCATTAATAATAAAATAACCACCTTGATCATATATACACTCGCCCATATGATATAAAATATCTTTCGGAGTATTGGATAATACACACAAATTTGATTTAATCATAATAGGTATATTACCTAAAGGAACTTTATTAAATTGTTTTACTCTGCCCACGTATTCTTTTAATTTTTCTACACTATTTTCAACAATTTTTTCAATGTTTGTTATTTTTACAAATATATCACAAGCAATTAATGTGCTATATGTTAAATTTTTAAGCCTTGCTTCATTAGGATACAATTGTCGTATACGAACATTTTTTTTAACAACATCTGTAGATTTTTTACTTTCTATAACATCGCCCGCATCTTCCGTTAATGATTCTGTATCATCTGTTGATGTATCTACTTGTATATCTAATGGTGTAGATATGTTTTCTTGTATGATAGGTCTCGTTAAATACACACCAGTGCCATCATTGTTAATGGTATCATCATCTTGTAAAGAACCGCCAATAATTATCTCTATTTTATGTGTAAAATATTCTGTCTCTTTGCGATCCGCATTTACATACGTATCTTTACCATATGAATGAATTAAAGGATTAAATTGTCGTATAGTTTTAGGTATTTGATTTTTCAAGAAAATATTATAAGAATCTAGCTGATTTCTTGATATATAATTCGGTGTGGTTTTAAAATAATTGTCTATTACGTTAAAAATATTTTTTTGCCAGTGTAAATGTTGTTCGGACATATATTTTAGTTACTACTATAATATATATATATATATTATATTAAAGTTTTATATTTATATAAAAATATATTCATTATTTATTTATATGAATATAAAACCACCTACTGTTTTTGATGATTTTATAATAAATAAAAATTTTGTCCGGATTTTATCTACTTTTAATAAACATAATTTATCTAATATTTTATTATATGGTCTCAAAAATACTGGTAAAAAAACGTTAGTATATGCCTTTATAAATCATTTATATAAACATAATACTATTAAAGTATATGAAAAAGAAGAATCATTAAAATATAAACAAAAAAAATATACTTGTAAATATAAATACACAAAATATTATTATGACATCGATTTATTAGAAAATATTAAAGTATCTAAATATGTAATCAATCATTTTATAGACCATATTTGTTCGAATAAATGTGTTCATAATTCTTACAGAGTATTTATCATACATAATTTACATATTTTAGATAAAAAACTCATACAAGCCTTATTACATATCATGGAAAAAAATTATAATAATAATAGATTTATATTAGTATGTAATTCTACTCAAATTCCATTATTTAATAAAATAAATAGTTATTGTTTTGCGTTACGATGCCGTATATGTCCATTAGAACTTGATAATTACATTAATAAAAATAAAATAAATTTTTCTAAAAAACATAAAGATATTGCTTATTCTTGTAATAATTTATATCATATTAATCTACTTATTAATTGTAAGGGTATTAAAAAATATCAACCTATAGATATGTATGTTAAAAAAATATATAATAGTATTAAAAAATACAAAACCATATTATTTATAGAAAAAGTAAGAGAAATAATATATGAAATGCATTTATTAAATTTTAATATGTCTCAGTTTATATTGCTTTTCATTAAATATATTATAGAAAAAAATTCTTTACTAACCAATACGCATATACATATGTTATATCATTTAGCAGCTAAATATGATTCTTCTAATCCTGAGTACTTTCAACCATTTACACTAATAGAAAGTTTTTTTATAGAAATTAAAAAAATGAAGGTGTATATATAATCTATTATATAAAAGTATATATCTACAATATATATATATTATATATTGAACATATCTATCATAACTATTATAACTTTTCTTATAAAATAGTAAATATATTATCTGAAAATAATTCCGGATGACATACATTTCGGAGTAATTTCTTTTCTGTATAATCAATGGGTTCTTTTGATTGTTCTGGTTGTTCTGGTTGTTCTGGTATGACGTCTTCTTCTGTTGGTGTTTCCTGGGATAATTCAAGTATCGATTCAAAATATTTATCTTCATCAAACATAACATCAATAGAACCTGTTCCTATCAATGGTTCTTGTCCTAACATAATATTAGAAGATACACCACGCACATGATCCACTTCACCAAATAATGCTGCCTTTAAAATAATATCTGGTGTTTCTTCAAAAGAACATTTAGCTAGTGGTCCTCTGTTACTTTTATTAATACCATGTCGGTCCACAGACATAATATAACCCTTATTCGTCATTATATCTGCTAATAACGATAAATGTCTAAAGTTAACATACGAAGAGGATTGTTCAAAAATATCCTGAATTTCATTTATAATTAATGTTCGTGCGGCTTCGATTCCAAATATATCCATCACTTCGTGAATATCATTTGATAGTGTTTTATATTTATCTACAGACGGATGATTAAAAATTTCCAATAAATTGCTACCTGTTGTATCTATAACCCATTCTGATTTTTTTTTATAATTATTTGTTTCCGTGTCATAATATACTAAATGATCATATTTAGACATAGACGCATGTGTAATATTTGGTATACCCGATAAATTTAATTTATTTAAAATTGTATCTTCTAACATTTTTAATAATGATATAATGTCTTCTTGATTATTCTCTTTATCGGATTTGATACATTGAATTTTAACTAATAATTCTTCAGCATTATCATCAGTAAATATACACGATATGTCTTCATTGTATTCTGTATTGAATTTATTTGTAATAGCAGAATATACATTTATCATTTTTAATCCTTTATCCAACATTTTTTTTTTATTTAATTTTATTTCTAAAATCCAAGGTATTACATTATTGTCTTGTGGTGGTTGATTTTTATTATGTATTGTATTAAATATAGTATATATATCATGTAAATGACTATAAACATTTGAGATATTATCTTTTTCTTCATAATATATTTCTGTAGATTCTATAATATCATTTATTTTTGTAATTTCTATATGATTGATAATTTGTTTAGCTTTAAATTTATTAAACTTATATTCATCTTTTAAGTATATCGTTAAATAGGGACTTTTAATATTATGCGTGGCACTTAATACCTCTTTAAATCGGCCTAATCCCCTGGTAACTTGAGACTTAGAAGATATACCCGCAAAATGAAACGTATTTAAAGTCATTTGAGTGGATGGTTCGCCTATAGATTGAGCAGATATAATACCTACTAATTCTCCTGGTTGACATATCGAACTGAAAAACATTTGATAGATATTGCCCATAAGATAATCTAATGCTACTTTATTGAAATTATATTTTTGAATTAATACCTTTGGTGATAAGTACGCACGAATGACCATCATCAATAGGGTATTATTTGTATTATATTCATTAATAATTAATTTTTTTTCTAATTCTTTTATTTTTTCAATAATTAAAAGAGGATCTATATCCGATTTAATTCTTCTTTTAGTAAATGTATTTTGAGTATTTTTAAGCAATCGTTTCATGTTAATTTGTAAATATAATTTATTTCCATCTGTTAAATCAAACATACTTAAGTCTTCAATAAAATATTTTTTATCTTGAATGATCTGTAAAAAGTACTCTTCAAATGTTTGTTCTACATACTCCAAAGGATATTTTTTAAATTCTTGATATGTTACCGTATCTAAATACGCATCCCAATTATCATTTACAGAAAGATTATAATCTTGATTTATGTGTTCAAAATCCATATCCACCGTAATTAATGATTCGGTTTCTAATTTTGTAGCATCCACTCCATCTTCACCATATAAAAACTGAACAATATGACCATTGGCATTCCTTACAGTGTAATCTGTTCGCACATGAATATTTTCCATTGCTTTCACTAATTTTCTTTGAATGTAACCGGTTTCAGACGTCTTAACTGCCGTATCAATTAACCCCTCTCGTCCACCCATAGCATGAAAGAAGAATTCTAGTGGATTTAAACCTTTGATAAAACTGTTTTCTACAAACCCTCTTGCTGCTGCTCCATCATCATATTTATGGAAATGAGGTAATGTTCTATCTGTAAAACCTTTAGGTAAACGCTTACCATCTACAGATTGTTGACCTACACAGGCTATCATTTGACCAATATTCAATTTAGAACCTTTCGAACCAGAATCAACAATCTGAATCATTCTGTTTTGTGAACTCAAATATTGTAATCCCATTTTTCCTGATTCTGCTGTAGCATCATTTAAATTTTTTAAAATTTGTAATTCAAATTCATCTCTTTTATCTTTTCCCGTATTATTTTTAAATGTTCCATTGTGAATTTGTTCTATAATGTCAATTACATTACGTTTTTTTTTACTAATCACTTCTTCTATTTTAACTTTCGAAGAACGATCCACCATTAAATCACTTAATCCAATACTAAAACCACTCATTAACATCCAATTCACAGTAATAGTCTGTGCATTGTCTAAAAATTCTCTCGTCTTATCTGGACCATAATCGTTATGGATAACATGAACCAAACCTTGTGATTTAGGTCCCAGCATCACCTTATCAAGAACACCAGATTCAAATTTACCACGTTTAATAGAAATTTTATTTTTTCCACCTAATGCTGAAGTAGATTTGCTAATATTTATATTAGGAATAATTTGAGAAAATATGGTTCTACCACACCATAAATTAAATTGTATAGTATCACTTTTAAGTAACATAAATTTGTGTAATGGAAAATGAGGAAATTTTATTAATATATCTCTGACATTGGTTCCAGCCACAATATCTGCTTTAGGAATAGTATATTTAAATTCTGGAAGAGCAGATATAATAGTGCTAACTTCTGGATATGTTAAGAAATTGTTATCTTTTGTAAGTAAAAAGGATCCTATAATAGAATCTTGAACCAGACCAATAATAGGCCTATGCTGTGCGGGTGTAATAATTTGTGTTTGAACTAATGCCAAATGTTTTAATTCTGTCTTTGTTTGAATAGACTGAGGAACATGCATATTCATTTCATCACCATCAAAATCAGCATTATAAGGTGTAGTAACATTTACATTTAATCTAAATGTATTAAATGGTAATACTTTAATTTGATGAGCCATCATACTCATTTTGTGTAAAGATGGTTGCCTATTAAATAATACGTAATCTCCATCGATCAAATGCCTATTTACTATATCTCCTATCTCTAATACATAATTATCGGTATCGATAACCTTTAAACAAATGACCCGCTTATCTCGTTTTCGTTTAATGGATTTTACACCAGGATATACATCGTATCCGTTTTTAACATAAGTAGATAACTCCTCATAATTATATTGTGTAACAATTTCTGGAAAAGTTAAATTTTTAGCTATTTTTAAGGGTACACCTAATTGATTAATTCCAATATTTGGATCAGGAGTAATAACACTTCTTGCTGAAAAATCTACACGTTTTCCCATTAAATTACCACGGACACGTCCCTGTTTAGCCTTTAATCGTTCTTTAATTGATTTTAACGACCTGCCCGAACGTTGTTGAGCTGGTGGTATTCCGGGTATAGTATTATCGACAAATGTTGCGACATGATATTGTAACAATTGATACCATTCATCAATTATTTTTTTAGGAGCATTTTGTTCTAATTTATACTTTAATGTTCGATTTGTTTTTACAATATCGCATAATTTATGGGTTAAATCATCTTCCATACGACTATTATTATCCGATCGAACAGATGGACGAACAGAAGGCGGTGCTACTCCAAATACGGTACATATAAGCCATTCAGGTTTAGACCATATACGACTAAGTCCAAGAGCCTCTATATCTTCATCACTCATTCGTTTAAATATTTTTAATACATACGACGCATCCCAATAAAATTTAATATCCTTTTGATCATCAGAATCTTTGGTTTTTTTTGATTTCCATATGGCTACTAATTTTCCTATACTATTTAATTCCTTTTTAATGGTATTTGGCGCTACATTACCACAACCGTTACAATTTTTATCACCACATCGTTTAACTTTTCTACATTGTTTATTTACATATTTAAATCGCGTATAACCTTTACGTGATTCAATATGTGATTTAAAGTCTTCATGATTAGGGTCAATTAACAATTTTGCACACCTCCAACATATACTTTGTAAAATATTTATAATGTATTTTTGATAATGTATGTAAAATACTGGTTTCGCTAATACAATATGACCAAAATAACCAGGACACAGGCGGTTATTTAATTGATCGGTAGGACAAATTTTACCGTTATCTAATACACCCATACGAGGATCAAATAATCCACCGATTTTAGGATTATCATTTTCATAGGTTTCTTGTGTAAAGATTTCTGCTACTGAACGACGTATAATTTCGTCAGGAGACAATATTGAAAATTGAATTTTACTAACACGTTCAATATTATCATTATAGTTTATCTCTTGATATAATGACATTAGTTTTAATAGTACTTAATATAATATAATAATGTTTTTTTTATATATTTATCAAATTTAATAAATATAATTAAAATAATTTAATTTAATTTAATTTAATTTAATTTAATTTAATTATGATAATTATGATAATTATGATAATTATGATAATTATCATAATTATTATAAGTGTAGTCAATAATACAAATAAATTATATATACTTACTGTATAACCGTTTGGTATTCAAAATCGTCTTGTATCGTATCAATATTTTCTTCCCAAACAGTTTTATATAAATAAAAAGGAATTTTAGTAAATAAATGATGGACATGATGATATGTTAATTGATTACAAGTTAGAAAGGATATTACCGTATTTCCTTTTTTATGATTAAAATCTATACATCCGTCGGTCATTTTTGTAGGCTTTTCAGTATTTGTATGATTTCTGTGAGGTAAATAATCAAACAGATACGATAATACTGATATACTTACCATACTAGGTATAATCCATAATACTACAGCGTGATAAAATAATGTATATAGGTACATAGCATATAAAAATATACATATACTTACTACATAATATATATTATTGTTTACAGCATTATTTTTATACATAACAGTCATATAGTAATAATAATAATAAACAGGCGTAAATATACAACTTATTATTCCATATCGTGAAAAATAATCAGGATCAAAAATAGGTTTATTTGTATGAGCATGATGTTGTAAGTGTATATATTTAAATGATTTAAAATTAGAAAAGAAAAAGGGAATTACAATAAGTGTTCCCAATATGTAATTTAATTGTTTATTAGAAGAAATATTGGTATGAGCTGCCTCATGTAAAGGAGTAAATAAAGTATATACACCTAGTGATGATAAAGGAATGGTACACAACCAATGAATATTACCATATACACGTAAATATATAGCTGTTAACCAAAAAAAATACCCTATACACATAACGAATATAGTAGGATATTCAAGCATTTTTATTTTATATGTCGTAATAAGTTTCATAATAATATATATATATATAACTAATTTTATATATAAATAATTTTATATATAAATAATTTATATAAATAATTTTATATATAACTAATTTTATATATAACTAATGTAAAAAATATAGTTCGAAAATATTATCTCTGCGCTCGCGCAGAAGCCTCTTGAGCAGTACTTTCCGCTTTTTTAACTTTATTTAAAATAAGTGCGGGAACGGCGAGACCTATAAGTAAACCTGTAGTAATAACAATAGGAATTAATGACGTTCCCCATAATAATAACATAATTTCCCAGATTTGTTTCCCGTATACAATTAATAATATTATACATACTATAGGAACCCATATCCAAGCAGTGATTATTAGTAAAAACAGTATTCCTAAGATTGCGGGAAGAAACAGAATGATAATAGGAAGACTGATAAGAACTAGCAAAATTATACCAATAATTGTTAATATTTTTTTTATTTTATTCATGTCTAATTCAATTGCCATAACAATTATATTATAGTGTATTACTTATAATATGAATATATATTTTTTTTACCAACTACATTTATTATTATTATTATTAAAATCTGAAAATTGATTATATTTTTTTTTGTTATAAAACGTTTGCTTTTGTTTATATCGATCTTTATGCTTAGTATTTCGTGAATGGGTTTGTTTATATTTATCTTTTCGTATATTAGACGAATGGTCAGCATATATACTTTCTTTTATATTTAAAAAAGTTACCTTTGAATCTAATA
>Ga0115008_10005405_pt1 | contig 10555 bp, 6 predicted proteins | sample FraStrMetagenome_FD_87164 | JGI IMG/M metagenome (GOLD analysis project Ga0115008, IMG submission 87164) | Marine eukaryotic phytoplankton communities from Arctic Ocean - Fram Strait ARC3M Metagenome | ecosystem: Environmental > Aquatic > Marine > Oceanic | place: Fram Strait | collected 2012-06-18
AAAATTGGAGTAGTTTACTTATTGAAGTAATGATAAGTAGACGTTTATTCGTGGTGATGCCGGAAAACGGCACATTTTCGGAATTTTGCTTCCCAAACGGCACACTTTGGGAATTTTCTCATTTTTAATTGTTACCAACTATGTATATTACTGTACACTCTAGGCTAAAATAGACCACCAAAGTGATATCGATATCAATCCAGTAGCCGGTAGAGGTAGAGGTAGAAATTAGGGGAGAAGGGTTCACAGAGCTGTTCATAATGTGAGGCTTCACACTACACACCTCCTAGCTCAACTCCTTTACGCTCTCTGTCTCTCTTTCTCTCTCAAAGTTGAATAAACAAACCAACAAGTACAATGGAAGCGGTCCTCAAATGGAGGATGGTCACACGGGATAAAATCTTACTCCTGTTTTACATGGTCGCCATACAACTCACCTTGCATCAGATACCATTTCATGTTTCCACGTTGTCTCCTTTTACAGTAGTGGTCACTGCTACTGCTGCTTCGGTCGATGATTTGGAGAATTACGATCATAAGAATAGTACTTTGACAGATAGCAGTTTCGAAAAACGGATGATTGTTAGTATTGAGGGGGTGGTGGATCAGGTGCCTGCTGAGTTTTCGCCGTATAATGCGACGTATCGTCAAACCGAATGGTCGTCAGTGGAGAAGAAGAATGCGGATGGTGATGAGGAGAGGAATGGAGGGCAAGATAGTATTCCCATTGAAACATCTCGTAAAGCATATTTGGATCATTTGAATTTGATAGAAACAAATCCTTCGATGCAATTAGATATACATCAAGCCTATGTGCTTAGTGCTACGTCTGCTGCTATCGAAGATGGGTATGGGAAGAGTGTAAGTGTTGATGCTGTAAAAAATCCATTGTACGTCAAGGAAATTGAAGGTCGCAAAAGGCATGGTGCTCCGTGTGTCGATGCTGCGTCTGATTGTTTACATTTCGTAGAAAATATGAATTCACTAGATAAAGCTACATCTGTACGAAAGTTGTGCAACGAAATTGCTTGGAATGGAAAGAAGGTCCGTGATATTTGTCCAGTTTCATGCAACGTTTGTAACCCGAAAGCGGTTGGGAAGAGAAGTGGTTTGATGCAACGTAAGCCACCCCACAATGACTTGTTGATAGGGGACTTGATTTTAAGACAAAAAAGCAAGAAAAGAAATACTGATAATTCTGTGTACAGTGAAGAGTCATTGGATTCGGTATATCTTCATACAATTCTTGAAACCAAGATAGAGAGAGTGAGAGCTATCGGCGACCTTAGTGACCATTTTATGGGTCATACTTACAGTGTTGAATGCACGAATAGGAATAGTGATTGCTCAATTTGGGCAGTAGAAGGGGCATGTGAGCAAAGGCCAAAAAAGATGAATAGGATGTGTGGAGCAGCTTGCCAAACATGCCACTTGAATTATTACTCCTTTAGCGATTCGTCCTCACATTCTGCTAGTTTCGCTAATGATTATTCCGTCACAACCACTCCGTATCGTAGACTAGATTTAATGGGAGTATTTGAAGCTATCAAGCTAGGACGAGTCGGTGCCAGATATGATCCGAGCGTATATGAATATGTAGATGTTGAAAGACTTGCATTAGTTCCTGTTATTTCTTTTGATCATTTTCTGTCTCCGCAAGAGTGTCAGCATTATGTTGGGCTTATTGAATCATGGACACAATTTTCCGAGAGTGATTCCCACGGAGACATTGGGGAGAAAACAGAATTGTCTACATTTACATCTTCCCTTTGTGATGGTGTCTGTATGAAGCATCCGCTGACAAGGTCGCTTTATAGGAGAGCAGCGAAAGTAACCGGTGCTCCAGAGAGCTCGATTGACAATATATCATTTGAAAAATTTGAAAATAAACAATTTCAATCCATACATCACAAGTGGGATCCTTTCGAAGCTCGTTCTGAGGGAGGGTCGCGTATCGTTTCGATTTACTTGTTTTTGAATTCACTCGAAGATGAAAGTGGTGGTGAACTACAGTTTCCTTATCTAAAACTATCTTTTGCACCAAAAGAGGGTAGAGCAATAATGTTTCCTAACGCCAAGAGTTTTCACAGTTCGGAATATCATCCTTCATTTTCGATTTTGGAGCAAGAAAGAATGACAGCTCTCAGACACGTGGAGGTCATTGGAGATCTTCCAAAGTACGGAGTTCTCATTACCTTTCGCGAACACTCGGTAAGAGGGCCAAAATTGAACCCTGCTATGCAATATCTCTCTGAGTTAAAGTAAAGTGATAATGACATAGAGGTTGTATCGAGGGCCTTTACTTGTTACTATCAATAGAGTGTTTGGTACAATGCAATTACAAAACAAAAGCTCGTTATTCTTTTAGCCCAAGAGGATCAGATAATTGGCAGAGCACCAAATTGGTCTTGGAACTTGCTACAACTGATAGAAGACAAGGTATTCACTTATTATCTTACTACGGTATTAGAAATTAAATTAATGTTTGCTATATATATATATATATATATTCGAGGGAAGAGTGACAGTAACTTCTCAACGAACACTTTTCAGGTACGGAGAAAAGCAGATTTCTTGCGCATAGTCTACCGAAGATCTGTCGAATAAGCTCTTAGAAGTTAAATTCATTAAGCTACAAATTGAGGTGATAACTTTCAACTTCCGTAACCAGAATCATCATCGTCGTCATTATTGATGTTTCCTATTACGTATGGAAACGCTGTTAGCGATAAACGAGGGATTTTGTCTCGCTTGGATTCAGAAATCGACTCCCGTAGTCTGTCTTGCTGCTCTACTTTCGAATACCGGAGAATTCTTGTATTTAAATTTCTTTGACTCAATCGTTTTGTGCTTCTTCTCATGAAAGATTTGTGTGACTGTCTCGATAAATCAAGTGACTTGCGAAAACTACTACTGTTACTTGAACGACTCATACCGCTTTGAAAACGTTCTGAAGATTGTCTAAAATCATTCAGACTCTCAGTATTGCCGGCCCATTCTTCATAGGGAATAATGAAAGAATTAGACGATGATTTGAGGAAAGGCGAATCATCAATAGCCTGTAAGTCATGTTGAGAAATATCATCATTATCCTTGCTCCTTATTTCTCGTCGTAAACATTGCAAAATAGTCTTTAGCTGATGAATTCGAAAAGAATAGAATTCATTCCCTCCCATAATACGTAAAGCTTCTAAAGCATGAGATATTCCTTCATTGATAATTGCTTTTCTGTTCTCGCTACTAGGCTTGAATTTCTTTTTCTTACTCATTGCAACGTAAAAGCACATTTCCGATATCAATGACAGACTTTCAACTGAGGTTTGGGGCACAACATTAAACTTTTCTTCCAAAATCCATTCTTGAATCTTTTTTTGATTATTGCTACGAACAAACTTTCCGTTATTCCTTTCTGCCAATTCTGCAAAGTTCAACACTAACAGTAGAGGATGTAACAATGGAATATCTTCGCAAACATCGTCATCGTCAAGAAAAGCTTGAGATATTACCAATTCATCCAAAACACTTTTCGCTCGCGAAACCATACCATGCTGACTTTTCATAGTAATGACAAGAGGTAATAATATAGAGAAATTATTCCGAATATCATCTTGATCCATCTCCATAATCACATCATTCACTGTTTTATGAATACGTTCCTCAACATCTGATCCATTCCGACTATCATTGATAAACCACTGAACGACGTACGAAGCTGTGTACGCAACACGATCAAAGCCATAGTGATTTACAATGTCGATCGAAAGTTCTGAATTGTCCATGTAGATTTGTTCGGTTTCTTTGTGCTTTTCAATGGCAAGCTTAAAATCTCCTTTACTCGCATAAAACAAACTCCAAAAGGTTAGTGAAGCACATACATGAACGTTCGTATCTTCTATATGTCTCATTGCAGCAGATGATATCATAGTAAGAACAGCCTCATTCTTGACTATAGCATTATCGTCGCAAATTATTCCGAACGAAAACAAAGTACTCACTGCACTTGCAATATCCCTAGAAAAAACACGAACAGTTAGCTATTAAGGGTAATCTTTTCTTGACAGCAGGATAACAACTAGTATATAACACGTACAAAAATATAGTCTGATCTTGAAAGTTGAAAAGAGTGTTGTCTGAACATTGCTCTAATATCTGTGGGTGAAAAATGCATTATTTAATTGCCGATTCCGATTTATTTAAATATTTCGAGACACAAAACTTACCGCCAATGCTCTCAAAATTGAACCTGCTGCCATTTTTTCTGAATCTTGTGTGAGAAGTCTACGACCTATCTCTATTCTTACTCTAACAAGCAACTCGAGATCAATTGATTCTGCTACAGATACCCATGGAGATTCTAATACAACATCATCAGAATTGACTTTTAAATAGGGTATACCAAGAAGTGAGTTAATGAAAATTTAGTGAAGTGAAAAGAAGCGATAACAGACCTTCAATGTCTCCTCCAACTTTCTCTCTCAATATCATCAGTGAGTCTTTCAACACAAAAAGACACTGCTGATAATTTTCCCATTCTGGAAATCGATCGCAAATATGGAGAGCTCTGACCGTTGCCTTTCGCAAATTTCCAGCTGCTTTCCAATGGTGAAAAACCTTCAAATGACCGTCTATACTTAAGCCATTCATTACCAAATCGTTCTCAAAGGTTTCTGCAGCCTGTCGATGTAAATCGCGAACGCGCTCATCGAGCATTGTATTCAAAACGCTTTGCAACCATTTGTCGTTACTAAATCGGAAAAACCCGCTTTCCGAGACGCTTGAGAGGGCTCCTTTAGTAGACATTGATTCACTAAGAGCCGGGTAAAAATCAGCATTATTCTCAATTTGCTCAACAAGTATACGTTCGGATATGGCATCTTTTATTGACGCGCTTATCGATCTTTCAGTCTCTTCGCACTCTTCTTCTAACCCCTGAAACATTCTCGTTACATCAGATAAGGAAAACTCATGTCCTAGAATGGCGCAAACCTGTAAAACCGAGCGACAATTCGAATCTAAGAGATCCAATTTGTTAAGGAAATATTCCTCAAAGACTTTGAATGAAAGATCATTCTTAAAATAGAAAAAAATGAGGAAGTAAGTGGAAATGAAACGCTTCTAAATTTCAAAAGATTTTACCTCATCATTGTTTGCTTTTCTTCGTATGATTTTACCCCCTTCATTCATGTCCAACATATCTAGCTGTTTGATTTCCTCTATCATTTCACGTGCAAACATAGGATTTCCATTGCTACGGTAGTATATCTCTGAATAGAAGGATTCGTCAATTTTATCTTCGCTAGTGCCAATCAATACAGAACAAAGAGATAAAATGTCAGGCATAGACATTCCACCCAACCGCACTTCACAGAATCTAGTCTTGTTTCCCTTTTGGATGATGTCCAAAAATGCGCGTTCTTTGAATATTCCGGTTGTTCTTGTTGCGCAAATAAATAAGATATTGTTCGCTTTCTCAAACAAACCGAGTACAACATTCCATGAATACGAATCTATCCATTGAACATCGTCTAACGCAATTATACTCAAATCAGTGTCGAAGCAAAGAATAATAGCATCGACCATGAAGGAAACAATGTTTTCCTCCGAAAACGAATAGAATACTCCTTCAGTTGATACGTTTTCAAGTTTTAAGATATGTCGCCCAACAAATAAAGCATAATCCGTTGTCAATCCAAGTCTAATGCATATACTTTTCATGCGTGATAAATACACAGCCGTCGTGGGATCGGCCTTGGATGAAGGATTGTTCGAATTGGATTTAAGGGAAAAATCGTTATTGCTACCTGATGACGTGATTGAAGATTGCATTGAGTTGGCTGACCACATCTTGACTCTAACTGAATATGTACCCAAGCTTGCTTTTGAAAGCCTCATCGATTTCGTTTGGTCAAATGAGTTTTGATCTGTTGCATTTTTTGTCCAATTTCGATCGCTTCCGTATGAAGAAGCTGACCACTTACTTGACGACTTCACACTTGATGCAGACCCCATTTGCTCGCTTGGTAACGATTTTGACATATGTGAAAGAACAGCAAGAAATATCCGGGCTATTCCACTAAAAGGTACAAGGTGCTCGCGTTCGATACAGCATGAACGAGATACTGCAGATTGCTTTTGATTCATGCCCATAAGCCTTTGTATTTTCTGTGCTACTTGAAAAAGAAGCGCACTTTTCCCAAAACCAGATTCAGCTACAATCACCCCAATCTTCGCGGGAGTCTTTATACTTGCATCGTCAAATGGAACGTTATCTGAATAAAGACTCTGTTTTTTGCGTCCCTGACTGAATCTCGTCATCTCTCTTCTACTTGGATTTACTACATCTGTTGCAAACGCTACGATTCTTTCAATCTCGACTTTTCTACCAACAAAATTCGGCGATGTGTTATTACTTGAACCCGTGATCTCAACTGGTTCAAAAATTGGCACTAACGTTGCATATCCTTTCGCCATAACACGGGACACAAGCCTAAATCCGTATCGATTTGTGGTTTGAAGCCGTACAGCTTCGTCGACAAGTATACCGGGATTTTTAGGTGAAGCCATAAGTCTAGCTGCTAAATTCACTGAAGGACCAAGTACGGCGAATTCATGTTGAGAAAACCCTCCAACTACGCCGCAATACGCTTTTCCAATGGTTGCCCCGATTCGGTTTTCGACGCTTAGCTCATTTTTGAGTGCGTTATGTATTGCTACTGACGCAGGTAAACCATGCTTAGATATCCTGTCGAAAATGTTTTGAAAGTCAGTCCCGCCTGCGCCGTAGCTTCATGAAAAAGAAAACTTACATGTTAACGAACGCAGACCCTCTTAAACCGAACGTTCCAATCAAAACAACACCCTTATCATCAACAATAAATTGACGTAGATGGCCCTTAAATCTATCAAGTTCGCGCATAACCACTCTCATGATCGAATTCAGCAGCGTTAATAACTTTTCATCGGAATTTTTCTCGGAAGTCAGCTTTGCCTCAACCTTGGGCATAATGAACATGACATAAACAGATCTGAGTTCAGCTTGTGCTTGGTATTGCTTTCTCCTCGTTTCGATATGATCATTTTCCAGGGAACTTGATGATGACTTTGCAGATTCTGCTTGCATTTTTGCCTTAGCTAATGTGCGATGAGATACGGCGATATCTTCTGCGGATACAGGCATTGAATTACTTCGATGGTAAATTAATTTGAAGGAATTGAGCTCTTCAAGTCTAACCACTGGGTGAACATAAACAGACAGGCGATCATGCAGTTTCTTAAGTAATTCTGATGACAAATTGTCGCAGTACTCCATAAACTTTTCGTTCATCACGAACGGCGGCAAATTTTGGATTAATAAATCTTCAAGTTTTTTCCCTTCCACAACCGACTTAAAACATCTATTCGAACGACACGCGATCACAGTTGCAGATGTACACGAGGTGTTTATATTGAAATGAGCTGAAGATCGCAATAACGATACGGCTTTAGGTGACGATGCCAATTCTCCTAATTTAGCACATTCTTCAGCTTCTGCGACCTGCACCACGAATTAGTAAAATCATAAAACATGTTCTAGTTCAATCTTGCGGACATACCTGATCAATTGGGTCACCCAAAAGAAGAAATTCTTTTTTACTATTCTCTTCTCCCACAAAAACTGCAATGACCTCCCCTGCACCAAGTCCACAATGGACATTTAGAAAGGCAATGTCGTCACTCTCGTTGGATATTTGTACTTTGAAGTCACTGCACTTTTCAACAATATTTGCTCCACAAACAGCAGCACAGTAGGTGCTATCCTCCAAAGAATGCGTCCCGTTTCTTAGCCACGCCAATTTGGATTCTGATTGGGGTTGAGTATTTTCAGATACTTTAACAACTGGCCACTCTGCAAAAAGCGCATCGCCAGCGAACTTCAAAATATCGCCACCGCACGATGATATCTCGTTTACAATTAATTCAAAATAATTATTGATGGTCTTGCTCAATGTTTCAACATCAAGCTTTGTTGAAAGTTTAGTAAACCCTGAAATATCGACAAATAGCAAAGCCGTCTCATGGCTCGAATAGAAAGGCAATCTTTTCAAGTCCTTTTCAACTACAGTCATTTTGTTTACGAAGGAATTTTTTCTTCCCATCATCTCGTTAGTCTTTATCTTCGAGCCGTTTGATGCATCAAAGGTGGCTTCTTCGGATGTTCTTCCGATGACATTTTCCCTTATCATAAGTGCACGACTTAGAGCGCTAGACGTATTAATAGAAATTTTGGACGATGTGCCTGATCCATCACCCTTACTCTGAGAATCATGGTCATTGGAATCATCAGAATTGAACGTACGCCGATAGAAAGAGTCTGGATCTGCTTGATAAGAATTCAACCTTTGACTGCTTGTTGTCGGATGCCGTCGTCTTGCTTCTCGTTGGTGACGTGATGCAAAGAAGTTTGAAAAAATAGTATTATCTTTTGAAGAGAAACGTCGTAACTGCATACCTTTGTCGGTCTCTCTATGGTTTTGCACAATATTCTTTGAACTTTGCGGCTTATTTGCTTGTTCATCCAAGAAAACATGATCTATGTAACCTATTGCATCCAAAAATTCGTCCGGAGATGCTTTATCTAATCCGGTGAGGATCGAGTAAAGGACGCAACGAGGAATATGGTGGCTCAGTCTTACAATGCTCTGCACTTTCATCACCCGTGGATCGTCGGATATCATTGCACTCAAAGAATTACCCCCAACAACAAAACTTCTTCGTATTACTTCACTTTGAAGAGAGCCTTCGTTACCAAATTCTGACTCAAATGCTTGCTCATAAACACTAGTAGACGTCAACGGTTCATCATTATCTGCTTTCTTCCGTCGAAAGGATGAAAATTTGTTTAATCCTCTTTGATTATCCGATTTATCGGAAGGAAAAGACGAATTTGATGATTGTTTCCCTAACGAACGTAAAGACGACCTAAATGAGGCATATTTGGAGACTATTTTCCCATTACGTTTCCCATCATGACCATTATCAATTTCTTTCTCAATAGTTGCAGTATTATCATCTGCGACAAGAAGTCGCTTGGACGACTTTCCAAGGTTACGGAGCGACCCCAATTTTATCATATTTTTCCACGTTAATATTCTAAATCTGAATCGTTTTCTAGCCCGGTAACGAACTAAATTTTATGTGTAAGCTTCAACGACTTCTAATCAAAAAATCTTCAATAAACAGCCGTCAGAATAAAAACTAATGACAATAGAGATCCCCGCAATTTAACTGACTGCGAACGAAGACAATTCCTCCACTATTCCTAGGTATTTCCAGTAGCAGAATATTTGTGAATGATTTCTCCTATCCGAAGAACGTAACCCTTTTTTCAAGATTGATTTCTCAAATATCTGTATATCTTCCCTCTCTCCTCTCTCTCCCTCCCCAATTTAAAAATTAAACCCAATGATGAAACTAACAGAGACAGCAGGTGCTTGATCAACTGAAGAGAAAAGATATTATTTAATTTTGGGGTTGCCAGACCTGTTTTATTGCCAGGTACCTTGAGAAGCTAGATTCATTGTATTTATGTATGTGCTACAAATGATGAGGCGTAGTGCTCTTTTGGTGTTTTGATACGAGTCGCGTGAATCGGCCCAAAATATATTGTAATTGTATTTACAAAGAAACGTGTCGTCTTTTTTTTACAGAATTACATAGATGATAGATGATAGATGCACCGTAGAAGCACATGGAAAAAATATAATTACCCCGATAAAAGAGAGAGAGTAGCAACGAGTACGTAGTACAAGGTACGAGGTACGAGAGGGCAAAAACACCCATACCGGTACGGAAAATCACATGTATTTAGTCCATCCCGTATCCGATGCATGCGTGCCAATAAAGGGTACCCTGACGGCCATATGTCCCATTGAATGGGACATAAGGGTTTTTGAAAATTCGGAAAAACCCTTATGCAATGGGACATAAGGGGTTTTCGCGAATTTTCAAATTTTCACCAAATGCTTAGGGTCGTTCCCAGCAGTTGAAAATCACACCTTTTTAACACATTTCCGGGTGACTTATAAAAAAGGTGTGATTTTCAAATCACACCTTTTCAAACCTTCACACTTTCACACCTTTTTAACACCTTTTTCACTACTAGAATTCTACGAAGATCTCAAAGACGTTAATAAAATAAAAGCATACAGTTTAAAAAAAATACTGCAACACTAGGGGTAGTCAAAATAATTTTTTCGAGAAAATCTGCGCTCGGAGACGCAAATATTGCACAGCCAATCAGATCACGTAATTTCCAATAACATGTGCCAGCAAAAAATTTATTTTGACTACGCCGACTGTTCTTAAGAGGGTGTCTACATAAAAAAAGTTCGTAAAAAAAGTTCGTACTTTTGTACTTTTCCGGGTGACTTTCGTCAAAAAGTATGAACTTTTACTCGGCACCGTGACGAGCAAAAGTTCACCCCGGCACGGATTGAAAAGTCGTAAAAAAAGATCATACTTTTTTTATCATGAATACGTCACCGCAACAACAGGCGAACAATGCCACCACCAGCGC
>Ga0115008_10005406_pt1 | contig 10552 bp, 8 predicted proteins | sample FraStrMetagenome_FD_87164 | JGI IMG/M metagenome (GOLD analysis project Ga0115008, IMG submission 87164) | Marine eukaryotic phytoplankton communities from Arctic Ocean - Fram Strait ARC3M Metagenome | ecosystem: Environmental > Aquatic > Marine > Oceanic | place: Fram Strait | collected 2012-06-18
GAAGGGGGCCACCATGTTTTGACATTATTTGAGAGCAAATATCTTCTTTTTCCACATTCGTGTGCATGCGAACTACCCTGGTAGTGGGTGGCATACTGTGGCATACCACTTACGAAAACGCCTGTGCGGGACCCTCTACCCTCTCTACTTTTGAATTGTGAGTGCGCAATGGCGGCACGATCGATGTGTCTATACAATAAGTCATTCAAAATGTATATGCTTCTGTAACTTTGTAATTATGTCATTTTTTTAAACTGTATGCTTTTATTTTATTAACTTCTACTCTTGTACCAGGTATTTATATGGGGAAAAATCCAAGGTGATGAGGTTGAAGTTGAAATATTACTTATCGTAATTTTCATTGATAGAATGCGCAAAATATGTCATTAGCTAAACGCTGATTTAGCGAATTTAACAAAAAAAACGCCGATTTTCTCTATTTTTCTAAACTGTATGCTTATATTATTATTATTTTTTTTTCTCTACATTTTATTTACACGTGTAATCTATTTTGCAATTTTAGATCTGATTATTTTTGTAGCCTAAGGTTCGCTAAATATCATTTTTTATCCTTTAAATTGAATCTTTGTTATCATTGTTTTTCACAGAATCATTGATTCTGAATCTGAGGGTTGCGGTTTGCGGTTGCGGTAACAAGTTGGAGTTTGGAGCGCAAATGTCTGTGTCATTTTTATTTTGTCCCATCTTGGACATTTTTATTCATGTGCGAATTTCGATTTTGGTTATCTAAAATAACATATGTAAAATTATTGCGCGAACGCCACTATTTTGTTTCCGCCTGAAACATTGGCGAATATATGGATAGCCGCCATGGACAATGAAAAACTTTTCCATACCTAGGAATTAATGAACAAATATATGCTTCGTACCAATGTACATTACCGATATAGATTGTACATTTTTGTAGCACAATTTTTTAGATACGTACATATATCATATATATATATATATATATATATTCAAAATTTAAAAGAAATGACGCAATTTTTTATTAATAGATGGCATTGATGTTCTTCTTGAAAATGACATTTTTGGAGTACTTTTTGGACATTACATTTTTGGACATTCATCTGAGGTAACGAAAAGCTTATAAATCAAACATTTCGGAACATCGAGCAACCATGCTGAACACTCCCCCAACAATCAATCGCCTTTCTCAATCACATCATTCATCCAGTGCCCCCTTTTTGTTGATGGTAAGTGATGTAAGTTGTTGAAATAAAGGCAATGTGGAGGGAGAAGCCGATTTGTTGCTAGACGAGAAGCTGCCAGACACCGAACGTGTCGATTGCGATTGCGCAACAATCGCCAACCGTGTTCGCTCTTTTGAATTGGGCTAGATTCGCCTAATTCTTCGTCATAGCCAGCAATGCTAGTTTCTGATTCGGTGTCCAAAACGTTACCCAACTCATGCACATGTATAGACGTATTATTCAAACTTGGATATATATATACCCTTTTTTTTGCATATTTTGTTTTCGTCTCTCTCTCTCCACAAAAGAAGTACTATTGAAGAAAAGGAAAACAAATCAATTCTCATTTTTTTATTGGATATTTTATCGTTCGTTCTTTGCAGAGCATGCAGAAGAGCGAAAATGATAAGAAGGCAATTGACTTTTCGCCAATGCCCAAAATTGCACTGACTGAAACGGACGTAGATGGAATGACCACGCCATTAACGCCAGTAACTTTGTTGGGCTCGGCGAATGTGAAGCTTTCCTGCCCCAACGTTGACATTCAACGCCGAGAAAGCAAGCTATCACGTAGAAAACAAGATATCGACGGTGCATTAACAATGGCTTCGGCCGCAAGAATTTCACTCATGGTCCCTCTCCTAGAGGAAGATAACGAGGAACAGGAGACACGAGGAGAGAATCATGGAAGATGCCCATTAGATTTTTCTCAAGAGCGAAGGCCTTCGTACAATTCAGATGTTTCTAGTACTGGATTTAGAGGCACCATGACCTTCATATCTCCCCACTTTCCTCTTATTGCATCATTTACTGGGACTGACAATGTACTGATCACGAGAGAGGAACGAAACGATGAAATGAAGTCGCTTTCACCGCGATCTGAAGAAATTCTATCTACTAGAACAGATTCTTCTAATAAGCCTTTACATGACATTCTAGAGGATAGCATTTGGTCAGGAAGTAGAACCTCAGCGTTCCAACCATTTCATCGTGACTTAAGCAATCTTTCATTGTCATAGCTATATTTTTTCATATTCAGTAGTCGTTTTCCGTGTTTGCGCGTTGTTTCTTATGTTTGGCGGTTGTAATGAAGAAGTTGGGTATTTCGCTGCATTTCTTAATGTCTATCCCGAAGGAAAAGAATATGTTCGACTTAGCCAGCGAACAACTCTTGAGTTATGATTTCAGGCAAATAAATATAGTTTCCTTAATTTATATTTGTGCTGTTCTTTTTCATTTATAGCTGTGTATTACATACGTTACGCTACAGATAGTGTAATCGCAGATACTTGCAGATTAGAAGGTTCGAGGTACTTGAGAAGATATGGTCCCTCTTTCAACGACCAATGTTATAGTCACACTCAGGTTAAAATTGGTTTAAAGTTACAAATAGTCGAAGTAGTGAAGTTACTACCATGTGTCGATACAAATTCATTATATTTGCAAACGCAAACAAGGAAAGTTGGCGATTTTCCCATAAGTGATCAATTTATAGAATATAATTTGTCCAAGAGCGCCAACTTTTCGAGGAGCCCCCGTTATTTCCAAGAACTCTACGATTCCTATGGTGTGTGGTTTATATCTATCACGAGAAGGTGTGTAAAGTTCTTGTACGATTTAAAAACAAATAGAGACCATTTATTCAGTGTTAAGGGGATAAAAAATTTCATGCAAGCAAAAAGATTGATAGGCCTCTCACGAGCTCTTGCAAGTTGAAGACCCAGCAGTACTTACAATGTGCATAATTATAAAGACGAAAAAGTTACGGTATTTGATCATTCAAATCTAAATTTGGTTCTAGCTCTACTAAAATTCCACTGCTTACTACTTCTTCAAGTTTTTACCACAACACAATCGATAGTCTCAACTTCTTCTATTTCAAATACAGTTTGCAAAATCATTTAACAAACATATATCATATCATTTATAATTTCATTTAATGTCATTTCAGCGAAGAAATGATTAGACTACTAATTAGGCTAACTTAACCACCCATCTTTTCTTAACATCTCCTCTGATCTATTCCATAACATTTCACGCCTTACTTTATCTGTATCTTCTCCTGACGCGTTCGGTGAAGCTAACGCGCAATCTGCGAAATATCCTCCGCCTTCCTTTATGTCGGAATTTTCAGCATCTACCATGCAACAGTACAAGTTCGTCGCGGCACCTTGTTCCACACTCTTATCCGCGATTAAATTTGTTGCTAAACTTAGAAAGGAACCTGTGTATCTCCATAAATTAGTCCTTATCACTCCTGGGTGTAAGCTGACAGATCTTATATTGCTGTTCTTTTCCTTTAACTTATCATTTAGTCCTTTAGCAAACAAAATGTTCGCTAGTTTACTCTGACCGTAAGCACCCCATGGGGTATACTTTCTTCCATTGGAGTAATTCAAATCATCAAAATCAATATCACCAAAAGTATGGGCAGTAGAAGCAACGCTCACAACCCTACCATTATCGTTCATGCTCGACAGAAGCAACTTCGTCAAAAAAAAATGTGCAATGTGGTTTGTCCCGAATTGCAGCTCAAACCCATCTTTCGTCAATTCATACGGCGTTGCCATGACCCCCGCATTCAGAAGTAACACATCAACAGTCCCTTCTTTTTCTATAATTTCCTCTGCCGCCGCTTTAATAGATGATAGATCCGTGAGATCCATTTCTTGAATTCTCACGTTTTCTTTTGCGGACATTTGTTCGACTTCCTTCTTCGCCGAATCCAAGTTGCGAGCACAAAGTACCACCTTCAAACCAGATAGAGCCAACACATCGACACTGACAGCTCCAATCCCCGAATTTCCCCCCGTCACTACAGCAACTCCCCCTTCCTTCACATAAGGAGCAAGTTTATTTTCATTCTTCAATATCCGAAAGACATCAAGACCAGTCGATTTCTTTGTCAGGACATTCTTATCCTTTGATGATCGACAGAGTAAGCCATTCGCAAAGGAGGAGAGCATGATTAAGATAGTGGCCGTGCTAACAGTGGCAAATTTTAATTGCATCCTGATAAACTTCAAAAGATATATAGTGCACGACTGCGATCCCCCCAAATTGTGAGCGTGCAATGGTAATAATAGACTCTACTAGCTACTAGCAATATTGTTGCTGATTGTTGGTGATCTCGATCTCCAAAAACACGCAAATAAAACGAAAGACGTGTTCGTAAGGAATTCTTATGAGTCTATTTTTGTTACTTTTGTACGAACCATAAGATGGTCCTCCATTCTCCATCGACCATGACCATTGCTTGTAAATCTCTACTCTCTGCCAATTGCCCCGGAATGTATTAATACGAACGAGCGTACATACTAGACATGTACGTACGAGCAGGAGTGTATCAAAGTATTTATTTCTCATCTGAGTATATATATATGCATGTATATATATTATGAAGAGGAGTATTCGTAGATTATGAAGAAGTCATCCCCATTCAATGTACTTTGTACTGTTGTTCTTATCGCAAACGCATACCAAAGTATTTTAGTTTGCAACGGCGCGAGTTTTATACCCGTGAGAAAGCAAGATGCATTGCCACTCTATCAATGCAATCATCATTATAATTTGTTCTCATTCTCACGTCCATCAGTTGCGTCAGAAGCGGACGCTGCTATCGTCCATGATGAACAGCAGGGAGGAGTAGATAAATTGTATACTGTAGAAGGTCTGAAATGTCGTGAAATTACAATTGATTTATGGTCATCGAGTACTTTGTACAATCGGGGAGATTCTAGGATGCAAATAACAATATTGGAAGCTACGGCAGAGTCACAAGAGCAGTTAGTTATGATGGCTCTCGATGAAGAAGTCGGAAACCATGAGGATAAAGTCGGAGTGGATCTGTCACACGAAGATCCGTACGGGTCAGTTTTGTGGCCCGCAGCATCTGCAGTCGCGAGCTATATGTTGGATGAAATCCCTGATATTCGAGAGAAATCGATTTTGGAGGTTGGCACAGGAACAGGTTTAGTCTCGTTGGCAGCCTATAAAGCTGGTGCAAAAGAAGTGCTAGCTACTGATTACGAAGAAATTCCGTTGGTATTACTACGAAAGGCTGCAAATTTGCTTTCTAGCGCTGGACATTATTGTAATAAACCAAAAGATGGCTGTGAGACGATACTTAAGACCTCTCTCTTCGATATATGCGACTTTGATGCAAATTTACCTCAAGCTGACGTCTTGGTTGCAGCAGATATTATGTACGAGCCAAAGACAGGGAAAGCAATGGCCCGCAGAGTGTACGAGGCTTTGGATAGGGGTTATCGTGTTTTAGTTGGCGACAGTCCAGGAAGAGCTGGTCGTCCTGCATTTTTATCTGAACTTCGTTCACTTTTAAAAGATGACACGATCGAATTCGTTGATTCCCTTGGCACAACTTGTTCAGGGCCTCGTCATGATCTTATTTGTGGACGTGGAAGTTCATCTGTTTCGAAAGAAGGCGAAGAACCGAAAATGTTAAAGGTCGGTATTTTGGATTTGAACTTAAGATAGAGAAAGATTTGGATTTATGTCGTTGCCTATGATATTTCTACACTTTTTTTGGCGGTGAATATTCTTGTCGAAGTTGCCAGATCAATGCGATTACACATGATGGTATGTCAGTTACAATCAGCGAAATCGGTACATGTCAGTATCTCCATTGCGCTTTTTGTATAGAGCCCACCTCTCCTAATATTTCATCCCAAAAACAATGGAGCTCGTCAAAAAACTAGCGTTAAGTAGTGTTATGCATATAGGGAAAAAAGAGGATGAGGGCAACGTGACTGATTTTGTTTATTAAAAAAATTATGATTTGGCGCCTTTGGATAAGTACGTCTACATATCTTCGTCTTCATTGGGCAAATCGCTCGTCAGATCTTGCATTGAGTGGCTCGACACCACTCGTAGAGCTCTGTGACTATTTGACTTTGATGATATAATCTTCACTATATCTTTAACGGGTAAACCACTGACCGCTTCATCATCAACAGCAACTAATATATCCGACCTAAAAATCCATCCTACTAAGGGGGAATCTGGAGAGACTTCACTGACCATCGCATGCCCTCGATACTGTACGAAGGTGACCCCAATTCGACCCGGAGGTGTTGTGACAACACGATGAAACGAAAGATCATCCTTTGTATTTTCGTTCTTTTCCTCTGCCTCATCTAAATGCAACAATAATGGCTTCTTACGAGAAGAACCCTTACTTGGAGATCCGGGGATAGGCGGTAAATCACTCGTTCCCTGACGATAATATTTACCTTTCCAATCTTGTGGGCGCCTCGCTGGGGCTGAAACGACTCGTTTAAACTCAATGGGATCGTTGAGCCCTGTTCCAAAACTTCTTCTCCGCTCATTCAGGTAATTTCCCTCGTCATTTTCAGCTTCATCAAACGACATGCTTCCCTTACTTATTGGTTGGCCTTTTCTTCTACTAAGGAGCCCTCCAAATGCACCACCAATAGCACGTATAATCTTATCCTTTCCTCGTTCACTTTCACCTCCTTCTTCGATATTCGAAGAAAACGATTGGTATACAGTAGGTAAATCTTGCTGATCCACATTATTCTCTAATTGGGAAGCATTATTTGACTTATAAAGTGTAGAATTGTTTCGCCATAAATCGGAAACTTTATTTCGAACATCTTCTGCCGCACTGAGGGGATTAAAACTAATTTGTTTATTTGGTTTGGAATTTTCGTCGTCTTCTACTATCCCTTCTCCTTTACTTGCTTGAAACGCCATGAGGTTGATGGCATTTGGCTTTTGATGTTGTAATGGTGAGGAAGACATTGCGTAAGAAAAGGCAGGGATAACAGAAACTGAAACATCGTATGTTGTCCTACGTTGAGCTCTTGAAGACACATTTATTTGAATATCGGAACGCCGAAGTAATAAAGGCAGCACATGAACTATGAAACCATCTCTCACACGATGATCCTATCCAAGTGACATAAGTTAACGAAACAGGAATAAATACTTAAATAAGGACTTACCAGATTAGATAATCTCAATAAAGGCAAGTCTTCATCAATGCTAGAATTTGCTTCCAAAATACTCGCCATCCAATTTAAAAGACTTTCACGCATTGACTTATCATTCGTCCATTGTTCCAATATTGTATTGACGATTGGAGAATGTAACCCATGATCTGGTGGAGGCGGTAACGGAGATATCTCCTTCCACTCAGTCAAGTAGTTTTCATCTCCAGAAAAGCTGTTTGAATCCGACTTTCCTTCTCCAGATTTCATTAGTGATATTTCCGACTTCAGGCTTTTAATGACGGCGATATCGGCACTTCTAAGGGCCCTCTGATAATCATCTAACTCTTTTGCTAACATAGAGTCCAAGAAAAAATCTCGATCTAGTGAACTTGAAAGATTCTCTCCTGTGATATTCTCGTTTCCTTCTCCAGCTTGTTCATCAACAGTAGTGTCAAGATTATCCTCTTTACCCTTGACTTCTGATGCGCCAAATGACCCATTCAATTCTTCCGAAAGACTAACTCGTTTCTTAGCCTTTAACAAAGAACTTTTCAAAATAAGAATTTCACTTTGTGCTTCAGCTTTTTCTTTCAAGGCAATTGCAAGGTTCTTCGATGGATTGCTAGTGTCACTTGAGATGGAAAAAATGCTATCGCCAATATTAACCTTTCCAAGTGCATCTTCGAAAAGTTTGAGATCTTCATTGGCATTCGAAGAACATTCGGAAGAATCATCGTCAAATATTGATCGATTCGGGGAAGAAAAGGGTATTTTATGCTATTGATTCAAACACAAAAGTTAGAATTGATACCACATCAAAACAAGCTGGTAAATCTTACCTTTGTTCGTCTTATGGTTTTCAGCCGACCAATTTCCGCCCTACATTTGGACAACTCCTCGTTCAACTTCAATATGCATTTTTCGTTTTCTTCCGACTTTAAGTGTGCTTCATGGAAGCGAGCTCTTAGAGTCGAAATCATGATGTCATTTTCCTGCGTAGATGAAACACCATCATTAACCTCCATTCCAGCCTTCTTTTGGGGCGTACCGGCAGTCGAAAATGAATAAATTAAGGGATCTTGTGAAGATGCAAGAGTACCATCCATTTCTGTTCCTTCATTAGAAGTAGGGCGTCCAATAGCCTGGAAACGAGTAAGTCAAAAGCAAAAGATAAATGTATCATATTTTATCATCCCTAAACTTACCTTTAGCCAAGTTGAAGCTGACAATGCAGCTCTCTCCATTTCCTGACTATACTTATAACAACGCAATAACTCATCTAGAACTTTCATCCGATCACCATGGGTGACGTTATTATCTTGACCATTGCCTTCTTCAATTGTAGCACTCAACTTGCGCAAAAGTTTAATTGTTTCAATGACAGGAAGTTGCGGTAATGATGAAGGCTGAGTAAATGATGAGGAACCATATGTAGTTTTAGTTTTATTATCGCGATTCTGCTTTTCTTCTATTTTATCTTTATCTTGATTGCAACTAGATGAATTAGATAGTTGTGAAGAATTTGAACAACGTGGTGTTTTGTCGTTGCTCTTGGCATTATGAAAGGCGACACTACGATCCACCAAGCATGTGAGTATATCAAGAGCATCTTCTCGCTCTATCTCAATACGCTTTAAAAGGAAAGTAAATGAGTCAACTTTATAATATATAAAGGCAAATATTTAAATCCAAATCAGATACCTGCGGACTCATTAATTCCACCGCGGCGCATCCGGAAACATCAGGGCTATCTCCGATATGGTTGTTAAAACTTCGAGAACGAGGTCGAGCTTCAACACCTTGACCGACGACATGCTTTCGCCATTCAGTATTCCGATGTATTGGGGGTGCTGTTGATTTCAAATTATTTTTCACTTTCGAACTTTGAGATGTCCGCGGAGACAAATCCTCAGACGGATGTACAACGTTTTTTGTCATATCCCATGACTTACTACCCCTCAAAATCGGGATACGAAGACCACTTTTTGCGGATGGACTTGGCAGTTTTCGAAATCTATCATTGCGACTTATGCCCATGTGATTATAATTCATTGGAGATAAAGGAGGTGACACATTCTTGTAAGCGACAGCTTCGCCCATATCCAATGACCAACATTTTGCCCTACGTAAGGGGGACAGAATTGGCAGCTCAGTGTCAGACAACTGTTTGTTTGATCTCATGACAGAATGAGGCTTCCTTGGCGACAACGAAAATGGCTTATTCTGAAAAAATGGAAAACGAGGAGATCTCTTCACATCTTCGTCCTCTTCGTTACTTGTTTTACTCATAGGAGTGCACGGCGTCGTCTTACAATCCAATTTCAGATCATTTGAGCAACTAGCTTCCTCTTTTTGATCGCTCTCATCTTTCGATATTGAAGGAGTCAACGGAATTTGTAAATTCATTGGTATCTTCTCTCCACTAATCATATCATCATCATACCCAGTTTCGTGCTGATCCTGTTGACCACCCGATAATGCAGGAGATGTAGGAGATCGAAAATCGGGACAAACGTCATTCTCTTGTGGGACGTCACTGTTCATAAACGTATCGTTCGCACCGCTATCGGCAAACGCCGGCATTAGAATCGACTTTACCAAACCTCTTCCAGATGAAGATTTCAGAAGTTTCGTTGAAGGTTCCACTCCCTCGTCGTACCCATGCTGTTTCTCTTCAATTGCAGGCAATAATGGTTCTCCATTGCTGCTACCAATCGTTTTCTCTGATGGGGATTCATCCATGCTTAATTTGGATGGCATCGTATGCGAATACACGTTGTCTTCGACACGACTTTGGAACAAAATATTAATACTGTATGCTCTGAAGAATTAAAATAGCGAACACAAGTTTTTCAACGATATGGATGAAGGATATCTTCGCCTGATTAGATACAGTAAGTTTCATTCCCCTATGCTAATCCGTTCTCCATAAAGTCGTGTGTGCGAAATGGGAATTGGATGATGGATGTCCTTTTTTAGAGAGGGAGGAAAGAGCGTACATGTATTTTTATACATGTATCAATATTATCAATAGTGCACGTGCCCAAGACGAGCGTCCCTAATATTTATTAGGTATGAGAAGCCTTCACAAGGATATCGAATTAACGAGACTTTGTCGTGTGTCGCCCAGACCTCGGAAATCGAAAGTTAAAATGATTCTTGGCTTGATTTAAGAAGGGGTACTTTTTATTTAAGTCGCTTGATCCAGATCCCGCGTGACTGACTACATTTGTTAAAAATAGAGAAAATTCACTAAGTAGCACCCCATTTTCGAGTAATTTCACTAAGTAGCACCCTCAAAACACTTAAGGAACATGTGCCATAAGTAAAACGTAGACACACTCCAGTCGTGCTAAATAGATA
>Ga0115008_10005409_pt1 | contig 10552 bp, 11 predicted proteins | sample FraStrMetagenome_FD_87164 | JGI IMG/M metagenome (GOLD analysis project Ga0115008, IMG submission 87164) | Marine eukaryotic phytoplankton communities from Arctic Ocean - Fram Strait ARC3M Metagenome | ecosystem: Environmental > Aquatic > Marine > Oceanic | place: Fram Strait | collected...
ATTAAATTTTTACGTCTAGAAGGGGGAAATTATTAGTAGCCAGAAATCAATAAGATAAATACCTTGAGAGGTTCCAGCCCATATTCGTCATGGTCATGCATTCTCGATTTACATTGTCTGAAAAAAACACTTGTCAATCTTTGTTTCTTTGTTTTGACAAGTTCCTTACTGAAGCTTTTTTCTATCACTCAGCAATTAATAAACTGCTATTTTCCTTTTATTCTTATTTCTGGAAAATTCTTTTGTTTTTCATCATTTTATTAAAATATGCGACTGCGTCAATTTTTGGGATATTCGATTAAAATGCAAAAAAAATATATATATAATCACATCGGCCAGACGTTAAACACCTTACGTTACCTTACGTTCGAACAGTCGAGAAACATTTAAAATACAAAAAAAATTTAAATCTGAGTTTTGAATATAAATAACACTCACTTGAAATCAAGATCCCTCATTCGCGTTTATCTTTTCCTCCTTCCCAAACTCTTCAAATGTCAATTTTTCAACTCTGAACGACAGATACAATCTGATTAAGCCTTGTCCCGCCTTGACCTTTCTATGAAAGTGAAATCAATGAGGAGATGTCGTTGACAAAAACTCACAGAAATAATAAAAAGGGCAAATTAAAGCGCGCGCTGTCAAAATGGCGAAATAAAGGAGGTTGGATATTATATATTCGATAGCGGATTACTCGATGACTTCTCATCTCTGCCACGATCAATGTCTTATCCCCTCGATCGTGTCTAAGTGCAAATATTGAAATTGTGGAAAAAGAAGGAAAAGTTGTGAAACAATCGTTTTTTGCTATTTTTTTAAAAACCAACCGTTTGAATGCGGCTTCTTCGGTTCTGAGGAGCATGTTCTCTCTTGGTGAGTCGGAACCGATCGAAATTCCGTCAAAAACAAGAACGATATCACGTGTTATTCCAGACAAAGTTAATTATTGAAAAGACAACGAGAATATAAACTTTTACGCTCATAACAAAAAATTATCTTTTTCGAGATTTTTGAATTTTTGCTACCTGTTGTGATACATATTCGTAATATTCCTCTTTTTTTTAATAAATGAACGCCAAGTCGTCTGCATATAGATGTACATTTTACGATAAATTATTCATGCGAGGTCATCCCATTATGTGTCTGTTTGCACCTTCTTATATTAACACGTGTCAACTTTATTCTTGCATCGTTATCTTATGCTTCAAAACGTAAAAATAAGGACGCGAAACTCTTTCAATGAAATATTTTTAATGTCGGAGAATGAGCGGAAAATGAAGCAGACAAAGGAAGACTTTTAAAGTCGAACGACAAATAGCAGCAGGCCACGGGATCATCTGGCATCCAGTTTGTTGAGGTGTTTGTGAAGAAAATGCAAAATGAAAGAATAAACGTAATCCAAGACAGACTTCACACTCAAAGAAGCTAGTTTCTTTCATTTACCAGGCAGGCGTTGACAAATTATAGGAACATGATTAATTATTCTCGATCGGCCGTGAAAATCATGTCCGCGATTGCTCAAGGGTCTTTCTGATCGTTTGCCGGAAAAGATTGAGATTGTACATCATTATTCCTTGAAAATATAGTCAGAGGTTGTCAAATGACATTATTTACCTCTTTGATTCAAAGCATCTTCTCTGACGACGCAAACAAGTGCCAGATTACTAGTTATTCCATAAAGACAAAGAACGATTTCTTCTTTCATAGTCACCCAGCTTTCGTGATTTTCATCAAAAGCAGGCATAATGTCTTCATCAGAGTCATAGGGTCGGCACCGACCTCCTATTTCTAGGGTCGCTTCATAATGCCGTGTTTGCCAAACACTGTTTGGTCGTATGTAACCTTCAAAACACGACCCGACTACGACCAGGTCGCCTTTTTGGTTGGTTCGGTGCCGACCCTAGTCAGAGTCTCCTATCTCAGAAAGTCTAAAGAAATTAATTGTTCAAACCACCACTTAAAATTTTTCTCGCCTTGCTCCTTCGTACACATTTGAAATCCCATCAACCATTTCAATCATGCCGGAGCAAATTTCATAAATACTAAGTTGCGTATTTTCAGCGGGCGAGCTATCGGTCGCGATAAATAACTTTGTCCTTACGTCCATTAGATATGCTTTTGCTACATTAGCGTTGCTGAAAAGATTCAATTAAAAAATTAGCTGCAGCGTCAAAATCGTACTTGATCATCAAATTGAGCCACTTTTCGAGCTGCGCTTGCTCGGGAATTCTTTTTTGGATGACCTTTGACATCGCGTCAAAGATTGTCTGGTCCATTGCCGACGTTGTCGAAATTTGAATTCCGACGTCATTGATATTTTCTAGGAAATGGATCACCGAATGTAGAGAAATTTAAACTTACCGATATAACTAAGGGTATCATCATGAATAGCATTCAACTCTTCTTCATTCAAACCATCCGATTTGTGCATAAAAATGTCGAAGGTTAAGTTTTTATTGTAGTTCTTGAGCAGCTCAGCAGATTTGTAAAGGTCCGTTAAGGCATTTCTGTAGCTCTGACCGTCTTAAACAAATTTGTTTCTAGAATATAATCGAGTGTTTTACCTTGAGAGTCGATGACATAAATAACCGCTAATTTAGCGGTATTGTCGCCGATATCGAGTCCATTTTCAGAAGCAGGTAAGTGCCACGTATCTTGAGGAACTTCGGAGAGATCTTTCATTCCTGGAAAATCGACAATTTTCATTTTCGCAAAAGCATTCATTTGCGTATCAACTCGCACTTCAATCGTCTGCTCTACATAAATAATCTGCGTCGGCTGAAGTCCGTCAAAAATGCGCTCTTTGATAGTCGTTTTGCCTGCCAGTCTCGGGCCCAAAAAGAGAAGAATGATCTCCTCAAGATCTTCTTGGCTGTTCTTTTCCTCCATCTGAGATTGAGTTTATTACAAAAGTGTCTTTTAAATCTGTTTTTAACAGAAGCAATTGCTTGTAGAGAAGAATATATAAATAAATCTGTACACGTGCAAGGAATTATGAAAGTCTGGGTAGTGATGTGAACTGGGTAAGAGTATGTGAGATTGTGTAATGTGAAACACAGGTAGATTCTGCTTGAGATAATGAACTATTTACAGCATATTGCTCTGGCGTCGGGACTTAGCAACGCTCTCAGTAGATGGAAGCTCGGATCTTCGAACTGAGCGCACTTTTTTCTTTGACTCATCGGATGAACTTGTTGGTGCGAGTGAGGATATTTTCTGACTTTAAAATTTAAAGTTTAAATCTGTTTGAAATTTGCATGAATCGAAATTGTTAACAAACCTTCTACGACGGTTTATCTTCTCAATTTTTTCTTGATTCTTCTCATCCCCATAAGGCGACTTTGAAACAGTATCTTTGAGCATTTTACAGATTGCTTCGGGATGAACGTCAGCCTGAATAAAAACTCAAACATCCTAATCGTCAAATTCACCGACCTCGAGAAATTGAAGAATGTGCCCAAATAGAGCAGGGTCGATATTCACATCTCCACTTCTAGTAAGCTGATAAAGCTGCTTGTGATCTTCAGATAAATCTCTGTAATTCTTTGGAAGATTTTCCATATTTTCTAAATGATAAAAATTTTCGATTTGTATTTTTTGAATATATAAGCATTTTTATTAAAAGTTTTTACTTAATTGCTTACAGAACTATTTGAACAGGCATTTTTAACATTCAGGAATCCTGAATCAGGATATCAAATTAAATGAGAAAGTGTCTGTGTCTTTATTGCCATTTGCTTTAGCATCGAAAAACATAAATCCATCTTTAATTCTGTTTATTAAATTAATAATTATTGGGCGGTATAAAAGTTTACATGGCTTCTCTTAAATACACAAGAGGATTCCAGAAGTACAAGTGTACAGAAAGCAGTGGGTTTTCAGGGAGGATGAGTTGATTGAGACTGGATAATGCAGGTGATAACTCGCGAAATTAGTTTCAGTCGATTCAGAAGACTTGTCTGTCCAATAACATGAAGCTTTATTCGGTCTTCTGCTGGGATAACGGCAAGGACCCACCAGGTCCATGCTGGTCCATCACTGTTCTAAAACACACAAAATAGAAATTAGAGTTTGCAGCTGCCCATACCGCGTATTCTTGTTGTTCTGTAGATCTATCCGGCATTTCTCCATAGTGTCTTATCAATGCTTGACTCTGATCATCAGGTAAACTTTCAAACCATTGAAGCGCTCTTTGAAAGACTTAAATGAGAATAACATAATTTTCGTTTTTTATATTCGAACCTAGAGTCGACAGTGTGGCCAATCTTCCCATATCTGATTCTCTCGGTGGGACATCGATCACTCGCTCGACTGTCGCTGCATCATATCCGTCGATGATGAGGTTATTTTGCACTTTAAATCGTCCAACGCCAACAGAGTCAACAACGACTCGGCCATCGTTGAAATAATCGGTGTTGCGAACTTTCAGAAGCGTACCATTTCGCTCATAAGGCAATTGGCCAGGCGATATACACGGCAAATTCATCCCGAATTCACCATTTCTACTTCTTATGCATCGACGAAGTAATAATCTATCGCGTAGAATGTTTCAAAATGTTAGATTAATCAAATGTCTAACCTGTGTCTTGGTTCGAAAACGTGAAGTGGACATGGAACACATGGAAAAGCTAATGTACAAACGAAGATTGGTATTTTCGCTTTGATTTCTTCTTCCTCTTCTAAAGCCTAAAACATCAGATGAAGCTTTGTGTACAATTTGTACAATTTTTAGTTACCAGTAGTCTACGCTCTTCAAAGTCTTCAGGAAGCCATCGTTTTATGAGGCGCTGCATATGCTTGTCATAGAAACGCTGGTCTCGCTTTTTAGGCTCTCTCCTGAACTTTTAATCAAAACTGAGCGCCTTACACCAAATAAAATCTCGTGTGAGCCATTCCTGAGCTTCCGTAAAATCAGCCAGGGAGTATTTACAAAGTGGACATTTTGGGTCATGATCTAATGTTCTCTCAAGGCAATCAGAACAGAAAGTATGTCCACAAGGTGTCACATCAGGATTCCAGTAGACACGTAAACAAAGGGGACATTCAAGATCACCAAGATGAAGAGGAAGATTTGAATCATGAGGAAACACAGACTCAACTTTTTGAATAATTCGATTTCCTGAAAGCTTTGAGCGTAACTCGCCAAGGGTTAACTTAAATGCGTTTTAAAACGATGTAAATACAAGACAAGACATACATCGTCAGCAAAAGAGGGCATTTTCGCAGTCGGCGCGAGCTCGCAGATAGGGTCACCGCTTCTGGAAAATGAAAAACTCGAACAGTAGAGTTTGCCAACCGGACCACCTAGAGAACCGTTTTCTTGCGTTGTGCGGACCTCTACTCGTTGTCGCTTTCCTGGTAATACGCCGTTTACGTAAGCATGCGAATTATCGAGAGACGACATCACTTGAGGTTCGATGATGCTCTTCACCTTTGTAAAAACCTAAAACATACGTAAATCTTGTCATAACATGATTAAACCTGTTCGCAGAGATTTAATAAATAAGGGTGGTGTCGATCCAGCCAAAAAGCGATTAAACATTTTGCAAGAGCATCATATACTGAAAACAATACTCAAAATCTTCATAGTCCAGATTTATGCTTACACTCATTCTGTCCAGCTAGAGCTTCGGCAAGAAGCGCCCAGCCAGAAGCAAGAACAGGATCAATCTCTATAACTTCTTTTGCCTTCATTTCGCCAAGACGGAACTCTTCTCGCGCATTGTGGTGTCTTGATTTGATCATTTCGAAAAATGGCTCGACAAATCCAGATTTTTTGTCGAATTTGAAGGCTTCTTCTAACAAATGAAAACTGGATGAATAACTGTCCAATAATTTGACTAATTCAGCGCAGGATTTTGTTGCAGCAGGAAAGATTTGTTGGATCGCATTTCCCCTAATCAACTGTTAATAAGAAATTCGTACAGATATTATAGAAAAACACCGATAAGAATATCAGTTCTTACAAAACGATATTTCTTTTCGTCTGAGACTCGACTTCCGAGTGGAAAACCTTTCCGCACCAACACGATCTTCTCGAGCGACTGCATCTGTTACAGATTGTATGGCCGCATGGCAACGAAGCAGGATCAGTTAGAAGAAGGTGACACAGCGGGCACAACTATATTTTTTAAATTAGTTTTTATGAAATTTTGAGTTTTAAATTAAAGAATGTAAAGGATTCAGTGGTCAAAGATGACACTCAACATGAAGCTAACATATCGATCGATTTAATCCCTGGGAAAATAAACAGCAAGGAATTTATCTCAAACTATTGGGCTGATGCTCGACTTATATAATTTCCAATTTCTTAAATTTGTTTTTAGACTGTTGATTCTCTTACGTGTGGTGGAAGATCTTCTGGAAGGTCAAAGTTGCCAACTATTTCCGAAAATTTGGAAAAGAGCGAAAGGAAATCGTCGTGAGAAGAGATTGCCTCTTGCACGAAGTCATTGATGGAACCGAAATTGTCATTTGAATTGCTCAGGCCATCCTCAAGGTTCGATGTCGAATCGTTCATTCTTGTTTGATGAGCATTTTCGACGCTTTCTGTAGGATCGGTTCGCGATTTTTAATATTTCTAATGTTTATTAAGGTGCTTTCAACACATTGAAATAAATGAAACAGTCATTTTGCGATTTAAATTATTAACCAACTTCAAGTTGGACGTCCTCGAAACTCACCATTGCGAGAATCTTTGTTTTTCTCTAGCTATTTAAATAGTTGAATAAGTAGGATACGGTTAGTTTTAGTTATAATTTTAAAATTATAAGCAATTTGCTGATCTAAGCGCGCACCGTTATATATGTATTGTTAAATATTATATAAAACACCTACACTCGGACTCAAATTTTGTATTCCTTTCAAAATTATGCACGTTATGAATTTAATAGGGCCGCCTTATAGAAAGGATTATCCTGACTTTTTATTTCTATGAAAATTCAATTCAAGTTTTCTTGTTCTTTTCAAACCTGAGATTTATTCTTCTTTCGGTAATTATGTCTATTTTCACTGTAAAAAAATGAACTGTTTTCACCGTTTCTGGTCACTTGAACGGGCCCGTTCAACGGGGAAAGAAGAAAATTGAGGTCATGACAAGAAGTTATGTAATCGATTGGGTTACGTAACTTATCTGAGAACTCTACTTCTATGTTGTGTTGTCTGAAACTTTAAACTGGGTCAGATACTCACTTGTCACTTCCTCTTATGGCAAAATATTGAAGGATAGGTACTAAGTGTTTATTTCTTTATTATATAATCATCGTCGATAAAAAGAAGTTTTTAGGTATAAAATAAATATTTTTTATATTAGTACGTTATATTTGAATATTCGAATTAGATTCAAACAAGCAAATTTATAATAATCATTTATTTCTACGGTAGACAGTCTACCTTTAATTCGCTGGTTGATAAAACTTGTAGACTCTCTTCCTCGTTATGGAATAAAAGGAATTTGACTACTGGTAACTCGACTGGCCAAAATCAGATCGTTATATGAATATTATATAATTAGTTTAATTCGAATCGTTGCATAACATATTGCATAATATTTTTACACCGCAGTTCCTAGAATTTACGATTTGTACTTTTATTTTTAAGCCGTGAAACGTTTTCCTTTGCCGAGCGTCATTATATAATTTTATTTTGTTTCGTCCTTCTCCATTTGAGCGAAATCGTCTGAATATTTAAAATTCTAAGCATTTTGTTAATGGTAATTTGCTTTTGCGAGCTTTTTGTTGTGATAGTAAGGATTTTTGAAATTGACCAGCAATTTATACAAGTCCAAGTAGCTTGTTTCACGATGTTCAAGTGGCGTTTTCACGACGGCAGTTGATGGCAAATCTGGCTCCTTTTAAAAGGTTTTAAGAATCTCGCTTCTTGCCTAAAAGTGGCGCGAGAGAACCGTTCCGACATGACATCTTCGATATCTTCGTCTGGGTCTATTCGGAACATCACCCGTTTTGAGAGCGAGTAGACGAGATCCCTGATATATTAAAATTAATTTCATCGAGTAAAAATCGTTTCTTACGTGAGAGTTCCTTTGCTTTTTCCGTTTTCAATGTAGAAACCATCTTCGTAAGACCAGAAAATGATGATATGATCGAAAATGACGCGCTCCTCTTGAATCGCTTTTATGTAAGTGATCGCAAACGGCTTGTTTTCGAAGTCTTTTGTAATGATAAATAAAATGATAAGGCGAAACAGTACCAATAGTTTTGGTCCTATACAGTATTGGCAACACTGTATCAAATCCTGTCCCATGTCAGCTCTTTGCCTGACGCAAAAATATCCAGGTTTTCTTGTAGGTTCGCTTCGAAGAATCGCTTCCGCTTCTTGCCTATTTACATGCCACATCCAACTGTGCGCCACTTCCGTCGACTGATTCTTGAGATACTGTCCCTTGATGATAATCGCCAGAAGATTGACCATGCCAAGAAGGCGAGAATAGAGTCGCTCTTCGCGCTTCCACTTGAATTGCTTCTGCATAAATGATTCGTACATACTATTCAGTCCGGCATAATTTACTTTTTTCTTCCGTTTCTTTCTTCTCAGGATGTAAAAACCTGGAGGTGCAGGTTCTTCCAGAAGTTTTCGACAAAGGCCATACTTAAACATTTAAAATTTAGAATATTTTTGTAAATAAACAGTCGAAATCCATCATTTCGGGCAAAGTTTCTCCGAATTGTTCAAGTTTTTAAAATGGCCACTTTGTCCCCAAATGACGGAAGGAACGTCAACCTGAACCCCAAAATGACGTCAAAAAAAGAGACGTGTATAATAACCTCAAAAAATCCGGGAAACTCTGCCAAGAATGACGTTTTCTTTTTAAATTTACTTTATCAGCGTCCATGGCGGCTTTTCGCAGATCATTTTTGAGCGCAAAGCCAACTTTATCCAGCGTCAAATAAGCCTCGAAGCCATAATGCTTTCTTGCTTCTTCCAGCAATCCCGCCAAGGTATCTTACAAGCTTATTTACTTCTACAGTCAGCTTCTTACTGACCGTGGCTTTTTTTCAGGTCGGTGATGGAGAACTTTCCTTCCTCGCACATTGGCGAACACAAGAATCGTCGGCACTCGTGGAATATCGTTTTATAAATTATATCTTCTTTCGCAGATCTTCTCATGCAAAGCATAAACGCGTTCCCATTCGATTTCGGGCGTATATTAATTCGTCGAGTGTACGAGAAACTCTTAATCCACGCGTAGTGTCTGTCATTTACGAATTTCAGAATGTAGCCTTCAAACACGCTCGAAATGTTACCCCAGAAGCATCCGTTTCGGACTTTATCTAGTGTTACTTCGCTTTCATTCGAGCTGTTCACTTCCATAAATCTAAAAAAATATAAATTCAGTTTCCTGATTTTTATAAAAAAAAAATGGCGATTTTAATCATAACCTATGATTCAAAGGTACAATACAGAGGTACTAGAAATGTAGATTTCAAAAATTAAAATTTTCTAAGGCTTGAGAAAGTTATTTGAAGGCGCAGCATTCGGACGATAAGGTCCAATTAAGCAAGGTCCGAGAATTCTCTCTAGGTTGACCCATCTATGAACTTTTTGAAATAGCTCTGTTCCATCTTCTCCAGCTGATTTCATCAGCTCATCTCCACCGCCAGGATGAAAATCCATATAAGGAGAGCAGTTGTAAGCTTTCCCAGCGAATGCGATCCAGCAATCGTCTCTGAATTGCAATTCATTTATGATAATTTTATAATGAGTTGCCTGCTTTTGTGTTGAGCAAGTTCATCTTCTGTTACAGGTCTTCTCGGAGAGATTCCAGAAACGTTTTTGCCTTTTCGGACGATTGACATCCAATTTGACAAGCCAAAGCCCGGCTTGAGTGGGACTTTAATTAGATGTAAAGAGAATACTGTAACTGAAGAAAAATTCGAAGTTACCTTTGACTTGGTTTGGAGAAATTTCAGAATGACGAGTGACTGTTTTTTCTTCATGCTTTTTTGCTGAGCTTCCTGGCTGATCTGACATTTGTTTTTTACTCTTTCCAAAACTACAAAAATTTACAAACTTGAAGAATTTGGTATAGAAATCGATGAGTCATCTTGTGACTTGAGAAATCGAGGAGAAAAAGAAAATTGAGCCTAATGCGGGGCTCGAACCCGCGACCGTTGGATTAAGAGTCCAACGCTCTACCGACTGAGCTAACCAGGCCCAATGAACTCACCAAAACGTACAATTATGAATTGCTCAGACATACATTTATTCTAGTGCTTCCGAGATGACCTCAATATGGATCATAAAAATATAAAGATGGAAAAAAGTCTGATCAGCGGTAAAATAAACTGGACCAATAAACTCATGTGCTTCAGAAAGAACATCAAAAGCTTAAAAGCTCCTGGATTGAACCAGTATCTACCCATACCAGTGATGCCCCAGTTTGATAAACATCTAAAGCTCGCATATACAAAGTACGATAACGATCAGCCTTAGCCTACCAGGAAATTGCAACCTGACTGTTAGACACCTATCACCCAGCTGCGGCACACTTCCTTGATTGCCTCTTCCCGGAACGTTTCTGCAGCTTACAGTA
>Ga0115008_10005410_pt1 | contig 10551 bp, 6 predicted proteins | sample FraStrMetagenome_FD_87164 | JGI IMG/M metagenome (GOLD analysis project Ga0115008, IMG submission 87164) | Marine eukaryotic phytoplankton communities from Arctic Ocean - Fram Strait ARC3M Metagenome | ecosystem: Environmental > Aquatic > Marine > Oceanic | place: Fram Strait | collected 2012-06-18
CAAAAAAACAAAAAGAAACAAATAAAGAACTTTTAAACCAGTTAGATAAAGCAAATAAAAAGGCTACTGAAACTGAAGCTATTAATATAGTAGTAAATTCAAATAAAAATTTAAAAGATAAGGAAGATGATTTGAAAAAAGTAAAAAAACACATTAAAAATGAGGAGGTAAAGAATAAAGTAGAAAAAATAGAACAAAAAATTCATAAAACAACTGAAAAAATAGAAGAAAAAGATAAAAAGATGACAGAAAAAGAAAATAAAAAAATTGAAAAAAATGAAAAAAAACTTCAAGAAAAAATTGAAAAAATTGAAAAAATAGAAGAAAAAGAAAGAGACGCGCCTCTGCCGCGTCGTCCACTTCCTCCTCCCCCAGGATTCGATCTACTCACAACTATGACACCACCTCCCGGAATTACACGAAGAAGAAAAAAAGAAACCGCATGGGATAAGGAAATTAAATTGGAGGAAGATTATATAAAAGATATTAAATTTTATGACGATGAATCAAAGCAAAATAAATCATTTAAAAATATTTATGGTGGGAAAATACATGAAAAATTAATGTCTATCAGTCAACTTGATTTTACCGATAGTGATAATAAAATTCAAGAAGTTATAACGAGAATGGCAGAAAAGATACACCATTATGTTGTAACTAATCCTCAGTCTTCTAGTCAAGGTGACATAAAGAACGAATGGGTAAAATGTGACAGTGATTGTAAAAAACAATTGAAAAATTTATTTAAACAAGAATTGGGATTGACGGCATTTATATTAAGAGTATTATCAGCTAGTGTAATAGACACAAGTAAAGGTAAAAAATATCCATTAGTGTTTAGATGTTTACCTGATAACGTTCAACACCTTAATGGTATTTGGGAACATGACGAAGGACTTATCGACCTGTATTTTCATCCAGAAGAAAGAGAGAGAGAGAAAAAATTGATTTATGGGTTTGGACCAAGTGCTTCAGGTAAAACATATTGGGCTGAGAAAGTTATAAACTTAATGCAAACAACCAATAATAATTTATCAAAATCTTTTGTATCAATTGATGGCGGTATAGTAAGAGAACAGTCGGTTATGTACAGACACGTTGTTGAGATGGCGCATCAACAGGGATTAGGATTTAAAAATTTAGTTGTAGCCGGCGTATCATTACAAAAGAGTATGTTTAGTGCCAGTGGAGTAAAAAAAGCAATGTTAAAATTCTTACAACAAAAATCAGTCAATCAGAATAAATTAAGTTTGTATATACCCGAAACAGCAAGTGATATAGGAAAAGTTGAGAAAGCTGATGAAAAGTATAAATTAATAACAGGTGATCCAAGACCAACATCTCTTCTAATATGGCAACACGTAAATGAACCAAAATTTTGTAATAAAAAATTCAAATTATTTGGAACCGGAAAATGGTCTTGTATGTGCGATTTCCAAAAAGGGTTTCAATGCGCTGGTACAAAAGTTTCTGGAGAATTAAGATCACAGGATGAAGGCAAACAATATAGCCCCGATGCTTGGAAAACGTCAATGCAAAATGGTAAGAAAATGTTACGTAAATCGTTAGGTTCGCGAATTATGATACATAATAGTGGAGCACCGGGAAATAAATCAACTATAATTGAAGAGGGTGTAGCAGGCGAATTTTTACTTGATAACGAGGGTTCGAAAAAGTTAATAGGTGAATATGGCGGAGTATATAAAAAAGCTAGCCACCGTAATGAAAAAAAGCCAGAACAGGAAAAAAGATGGGAAAAAGAAAAAAAACAAAGGTTAAAGTTACCAACTAAAGCAAATAGCCTAGAAGTCTTCAAAAACGAAATGATAAAGACTGAATTAGAAACAAAAAATGCTGGACCAACTACCGCTGAAACAATTAAGAAAAAAAATCCAAATATGAATTTAATTCCAATAAAAGAAAAACAACAACAAGTAAAAGAAGAATCTGATAAGAAATTAAGAGATGTGATGGCTCCTGGTGTTAATCCTTCAAGGAAAGAACCGAAAGCATCTACATCTAAAATTCCACCACCACCACCGCCACCACCGCCAAGAAAATCAAAAAAGAAAGGAGGTAAAAAGAAGAAAAGAAAACGTACACGAAAAAAGAAAAGATCAATAAAGAAAAAAAAGAAATAAATGTTAAAACATAAAATGTTTTAATATTTAATTAATAAAAAAATTTTATTAATAGCGATGACAAGTTTCGATCTTGTGACCTTCCGGTTATGAGCCGGACACGCTTCCCCTGCGCCACATCGCTTAATATTTAAATGCCCACCATGGGACTCGAACCCATGACCACATGCTTACACGGCACGCGCTATACATAATGCGCTAGACAGGCACCGTATACGCTCTATCAACAGAGCTAAAAGTATACATTACAGACTAGTGTTAAATATTTTTGTTCAGGAATAAAATATCAAAAACCTTACCTCCATCTGCATTTCTCAACCCCATCCCAACGCACTAATATAATAAATCAACTATTAATTAGCGAGAAATGACTTTATAGCATTCGAATTATTTGCTGTTTCTAGTCTTATTTTTTGACTTATCAATCGGATTTTTTCAAATCCAAGTCAGATCCGGACAACCTGAATCGAACAGGTGACGTTTTGATCTACAGTCAAATGCTCTACCAACTGAGCTATATCCGGGCACATCCAAAACTATACCCTTAATCCAACACCATCATACCTATACTTTAAATCCAACGCCATACCCATACCCATATTTGCGTATTATAAGGTCGCCACCTGGAGATGCGAATTACTATTAGATCTACGGTGCTCTTCCCCTGAGCTATAATCAATTATGACTAGATGGTTTCGATCCATCGACAACCGGCTTATAAGGCATGATAAAATTGCTGTGAGTAATCCTGGTGCCTTTTTTTAAGTCGACTTCTTACTTTACACTCCGCTCAAAACAGGGGTCGAACCTGTGACCTCGCGATTAACAGTCGCGCGCTCTAACCAACTGAGCTATTCGAGCTATAGAGTATTATGTACTCATTTATTCTTTAAGTCGTTTTTCAATACATTAAAAAATTTATTTATTATTTATTATTTATTATTTATTATTTATTATTTATTATTTATTATTTAATCTTCATTTGATTTCGCCTTCTTCCTACGAACAACTTTCTTCTTCTTTTTAGGAACTACAACTTCAACCGCTTCATCTTCATCTTCCTCTGATGCTTCCTCATTTGATTCGACCTCAAAACTTGGACCAGTTGTAACTTCTTCTTCCTCTTCTGCCTCTTCTGCCTCTTCTTCGTCCAATGCTTCTTCGACATCATCGTCATCGCTATCATCCATCATGCGACAGACCCCTTGTCCTAGCAAACGTTGCGGTGATTTCACACATGCCTGTAGCAATTGCCAAGTTACGCCAAATTTACCACCAACGAACCACAATCCTTTACATTGAACCAATCCTTTAACATGACTGCCTTTTTGAACAAGTGTCATAGGAGTGCCTTTGTTATTTTCACTGCCTTCTCTGAAAATACAGGATCCCTTCATATCAAACAATTCCAAGTTAAATTTGCCATCCCAATAATTCAGTTTCACCGGCATCGTTGGATTGCGATCGTAATCGGGTTCACCGGTTTCTTTATTCTTCGGATATTTCAACAATGGGTAAGACATCGCTTCGGCTACTTCCTTTGACATTTTACTTTTTCCAAACCATTCTTTACTGTTTGTAACAGCATCATTATAAATTTTATCTTGTAGCAACTTCATTTGTTCCAAAAATCTAGCTTGCGAATCACTCTTTTCTGGATCAAATACTACGCCCAAACTATACTTAGGAATGCCAGTATTTTCATCAACATACTCTTGGACACCCCAAGTAAACATTAGAGGGATCTGTAGAGTTAGCCATTGGCCGTCTACTGTAATTTTCATAGACTTGCCACCTCGTTTATCAATAACAAGTGGCTTATATTTAATACGTTGAACCCATTGGGTTTTCGCTTTAACAAAACTGTAATCATTAGTAGAACTCATCTTATGATTAATCTATATGATTTTTTTTTAAATCAATTTAATAAATATTTAAAAAATACTCTTTTACGTTTTTGCCTTTATTACTTCGTGTCCCATGAATTGCTATATGCTCTAAATTCGTGTTTCGGAGGTACTTTTCTACCAGGTTTATTCTTAATATTGGGTTTTATCTTAGGGTTAAAATTTGTGTTTTTATGATTTCGGGTTTGTTTATTTATAGGTTGTTTATATGGTTTTGGGCTATTTCTTTTAGGAGCGGATGGATTATCAGCGATATTATTATAATTATTTATTTCCTCTTTAAATGTATTTTTATACCATTCGTTTGTTTTTGGTGTAGTTATATTAGCAATGTCTGTAGAAAATTGTAATCTTTGATTATTCACAGGTGTTAAAGATCTAGGTATATCTATATGCGTTTCATGGTTTATAGTATCTAACCTAGGTAGTGGTAAACGTGGAGTAACTTTTTTAGATGGCATTTTAAATTTAGGTAGATCATTATCACTAACTTTTGATTGTTTTTTCTTCAAGGTTACGCAAAGGTTTGAAATTCTAGCAGAACATTTTTTATTAAATACCCAAAAACTTGTTATACAACAACAAAATGATAAAGATGCGAAGACAATTATTAAAATTAAAGAGTCGTCATCTTTATTTACAACATTATCCTTTTTTATATTATTTCTTAAAAGGAAATCTAAACGAGTAATATTATCATTTACCGATGAATTTTTTATTATTTGAGATAAAGTAGTTGTAGTAGGAGGAACCGTTGTAGTAGGAGGAACCGTTGTAGTAGGAGGAACCGTTGTAGTAGGAGAAATAGTTGTAGTAGTTGGAGATAAAGTAGTAGGCGGTGGAGATGTATATGATGTCAAATTGCTATAATTATAAATTGTAGTATTGGTTGAATTTAATAATTTTTGAATAGTTGTATTATAATTATTGATATTTAAATTATCATCAGTTAAAACAATATTATTGAGATCAATAGATGGTTTATTTTGATTATATATATTTAATGGATCCTCGATGCACATATATATCCCTATTTTTGAAACTTGAACTCCGTTTATTTCATTTGTCATACCCCACATTTTATTACAATTTTCAATTGATAAACATTGAATTATGAATATGAATAGTAATGTTGTCGTATAGATCATGATATATAATACTATATTTACCTTTTTAAATAATAAAGCTTTAATAAATAAATTTAAAAAGCTAAGCAAATATATATTAAATGGAAGGTAAACAAAAAAATTGGAAAAGTGTAAGTCCAAAAACATATTTTAATGAGAGATTATTTGATGATAGAATTACTATAAAAAATAATCGAAAAAAATCACGTAAGAAAATAAAAGACGAGGATTTTGATATTCTGAAATACAAGGATTACAAAGTATTACTTGAAAAAAATTTTAATGTTCTTCAGTTAAAGAAAATGTTAAAACATTATAAACAAAAAGTATCTGGTAATAAAGATGAAAAGATATATAGATTATGGAATTATTTAAAATATTCATATTTTGCTGTTAAATTACAAAGCTTATACAAAGGTTATATTTTACGTAGATTAATTAAATTAAAAGGAAACGGATTAAAAAATAGAGAAAAATGCGTAAATGAATGGGATTGTTTGTCATTACAACCATTGAAAGAAATACCTTTTGATCAATTTTATAGTTTTAATGAGGAAGGATTTTTATACGGGTTTGATTTATGTAGTATTTATAATTTAGTAAAATTTAATTTGACTCAACAAAAAAAACCTAAGAACCCATTTACAAGAAAAAGTTTTCCATCAATCGTGATAGAAGATATGATGAAAATTATATTAATAGGATCAACAATATTGAAAAGAAATACGACAATTTTTAGAGATAAAGATGACCAACAATTATTACCATTAAGGCAAAAAGTAAAAATGAAGGCTATAGATATATTTCAAAAAATAGATAATCACGGATTTATAACAGATGTGGATTGGTTTATGAATTTATCTAGAATAAGGTTGGGGCGTTTTATAAAAGAATTAAAAGAAGTGTGGAATTATAGATTAAATATACCTAATGATATTAAAAGAAAAATATGCCCACCACACGGTAGACCATTTGTAGATATAGATTGGGTAATATTTAGTGCAAACAATGTTGGTTCCAAAGATTTAATGAGAAAAAAAGTATTAATGGTATTAGAGAAAATGTTATCAGGCGTTGACGATGATTCAAAGCATTTAGGATCGCATTATATATTAGGATGTTTAACTTTAGTGAATGTAAATGCGGCCACGTCGATGCCATGGTTATTTCAATCATTTATGTATCAAGGTCCAATAATTACGTGATGCGTCAAGGTAATAAATTTAGGGAAATAATATATATTTATTTAAATTGACTTAAAAAGGAAATGATATATGAAATCATAAGATGGTAAAAAAACGCGTCTCCTCCTCTAAAACTAAAAGTAAAACAGCAGTAAAAGCTGTTAAAGAAACTGCTCAAGTTGCTGCTCCGGCAGCAACAGCGGCAGCAGTGACAACAGCGCCGGCTGTTCCTAATCTACAAGATCAATTTACTAGTTTGTTGGCTCAATTGACAGCATTGCGCAGTCAATTGACATCCGTAACTACTCAAGTAAGAGCTCTATCAAAAAGAGCAGATCGTGAATTGAAACAAGCCCAAAAGGCTGGTCGCAAGAAACGTAAATCTGGCAATCGTGCTCCAAGTGGTTTTGTAAAACCAACAAAAATCAGCAACGAATTGGCAAAGTTCTTGAATAAGCCAACCGGTACTGAAATGGCGAGAACAGAGGTGACTCGAGAAATTAATAATTATATTCGTGAAAATAAATTGCAAGATCCAAATAACGGGCGTCATATCCTAGCAGATAAGAAATTGAAAACTTTGTTGAAGTTGAAATCTAGCGACGAGCTAACATATTTCAATCTACAGCGATATATGAGTCCTCATTTCGCAAAAGCGGGCGGTTCAGCGCCAAAAACAGCAGTTGCAGTATCTAAGTAACTAAATTAAAAAATCATAACATTAATATGTAATATTATGATTAACAAAATATAAAATTATCTTTTTTCAATAGTTCCATTAATTTATTATTATCAATTGCCGTGGAATTGAATTTTATTTTTTCCTTTTTATCGCAATCATATATTCTCAGGATATCCTCTTCTATTATATGATCATCTTTCCATTGATTAATCCATTCAATAAATGATTTATCTCTATTTTTCTTTTTATATTTCAAATAATAATTATAACATTTAAATATATTTATGGAAGTTTCAGCATAATCACATCCAGCCAATATACACATTTTTTTAAAAGTTAACAAATCAATTTCAAGTTTATTTAATATCGTTTTTAAATCATACAAAATACATACTTCATTAAATAAATTCAAATATCGTAAAATTCTAGGACAACCATATACAAATAAATCAGTATCTTCGCTAATGGAAGCATATACAATATTTGATAATACTAGCTCAGAACATAATTTATCTGCTTCCTCATCAGCAATAATATAAGTTAATCCATAAGCGGTAATTAATGTCTTTACAGTATCAAAATCAGAAGTTTTTAATTTTACAGAATTTCTTTTTAAAGTCAATAATTTACTTTTAATATTTGGATCTTTCAAATTTATATTACTATTTATAATTTCTTCGTATTTAGCTTTTGATCTTTCTCTTTTCAATCTCCTTTTTTCTAATTCTGCCTTTTTTTTATTATTTATTTTACCATCAAATATAAAAATCGGCGTTATATTATATTTTTTTAATAAAGAACATAATAAATATATTCCTTCTATAATCGTTCTTTCAGCCGCATATTTATAAATATAAATCATTATATCTATAGCCAGTTTTTTACCATATAATTGCGAAAAATGTATTTTTGTGGTGGCTTCTTTACAATATACATTTAAAAACGTATTTAACTTTTTGATTCCCATTATTGAATTAAATAATAATTTATTTTTTTAATTCAATTTATTCGAATATAGTCATTCTCATATTCATTTTTATAAAATTATCATCATCCACTCCATTATAAATTGGCTTCATATATTCCAAAGCTCTTAATAAATTTTGATCTGTATATTTGCTTTTGATAAATGTGAAAATTTTATTTATCATTGTTTGTGATTTTTGAAAATTAATACAATTGGTATTATTGTCATTACATAATAATAAAAAATCAATATAATTAAAAAGTAATATCATTTTAAGAATATAATATTCAAATACATTTGTTTTTTGTTTAAAAATTACCTTATTTTCATATAGATCTTTATATTCATGTACATTCATAAAATCCAATATTTTTAAAGTTTGAAATAAAGAATAAGCATTTTCAAAATATATCATAGAGGAAAAAATATAATAAAAAGAATCAAAATCAACAATATCTTTATCATCTTTCGTTAATATATAACTTTTAAATAAACTATTAAGAATTGTTGCCCAAAATTCACTATAACTTTCACTTATTTCAAAATCAATATTTAAAGGAAAAATAGTTTTCATTTTTTTTCTTAATTGTTTGTAATCCAATCCTGAAAAATCTAGACAAAAAGCATGCATTGTTTCGTGTATTAAAACTTTAAACCATTCCTCTTTTCTATATATCAAACAACTACCGTTTATAGCACAAGCATAAGTGACAGCAGTATTGCAATGAATATTATTAAAAATTACTTTTTGATTTTTTGGTATATTTTTTTTGTGTTTGCTTAAATACAATACAAGATTAAACGATTTCATTTTTGAATTGCTATATGGTAATATATACAATAACCATAAACAAATTTGTTGAAAGTATGAATTATAATCGATATTTTCATTCTCTATTTTCAAAAAATTAATTGTGATTGGTATATTATTTATATTAGTAGAATATTCGATAACATCATTAATTTGATCCATTTCTTTTTTAATAATTGGTGGTGTAAAATCCGAATCTAATAAATCAATCAATGAATTATTTGTTGCGTAATTTTGTTTTTTTCTATTATTTTTAGTAAATGGTAATCTTTTTTTATTACTATCAACTTTTTTTATTTCTTTATAAAATTTGTGTATAAGATTTTTTATATCTTTATTTTCGTAATCAAATATAAATGGAAAACTTTCTTGTTTGTCCATAAAAAAACTCAACAATTCTGTCGAATCTGTCATATATTATAAACAAAGCTTAAAATATATTTAATTACTTTTTTTTCTTTTTATTAATTGGTATTTTATTTGACAATTCATCAGATAACTTACAATGTTTTTTTATTTTTGGAATATAATAATATATATTTTTCCCTTTACTTGATAAACAAGTTTTTTGGATAATATTTTTAATACCATATGGTATTTCATGAAATCTGAACAAAGCTTTATTATTATATAATATTAACTTGAAATGATCGCCTGTATGATCAACTATAATATAATATCTTGGTTTAAAAATACCCTTTTCTTCTATTCTAGTATCAACCATTTCTCCGCAACTTAATACATTATCATAGTCCTTTTCTTTGTATTTAAAACTACGCAACAGTATTATTTTTATATTTAATAAAAATTCTAACGTTGATATAGTCGCACCATCAGCCCAAAATTTACAAGTTCTAATAAATTTTTTTAAATTATCCATTGTTTTTAACCCCTTCATCCATTTATAATCACCGCCAATTAATTCTAAATTTTTTATTTCTTTTTTTATTTTTCTTTTTTGTGCGCTAAGATCTTTTAAATTAGTAAATAGATTTTCAGCATCTTGTAATGCTTCTTTTTTACTTGATCTATTAATATTCTGCATATCATATATTCCATTTTTCAAATCATTTTTTAATTTATTATATGAGTTTTTTGTTTGAACCCCTTTTTTATTTACCTTTTTCAAATCTTTGTTTAAATCTTGTACACCATTGTTAAATTGATCATAAAAATCTTTATATGTTTCAAATTGTTTTTTTGTTAAATTATCAGATACTAAATTTCTTAAATCTTTTACTAATATTTTACGCCGAACCGTTTTAAAAGCATCCCTAATAACAGCAAATAAACAATCTCCCCCTCCTTCGTTATCTTTTATATCATATAAATCACTATGCATGAATGATCTAATCCATATAGGATGACTTTTTTCAATATATCTATTTTTTATTTCCAAATGAATTTTTTTGTTTTCTATTTCTTTATGATCATCCTCATCATCCTCATCAATATATAAAAAGTTTTTAATGATTTTTGGTAAAGATTTATTGCCTTGTTTATCTTTCTTTTTTTTATCATCGTCGTCATCGTCGTCATCGTCGTCATTCATTAGTATTTTATTTTTCGTTATTTTTTTAATATATTCAAAATTAACAAAGCTATATAATAATGGACCCACTATTATAGAGATATCTAATTCTCCTTCCTCGTCTAATTTATTAGTATATTCGCTACTTAAGAATTCATATAACCCAATTTTATATATTTCAAATTCATTTATTATTATATA
>Ga0115008_10005414_pt1 | contig 10550 bp, 6 predicted proteins | sample FraStrMetagenome_FD_87164 | JGI IMG/M metagenome (GOLD analysis project Ga0115008, IMG submission 87164) | Marine eukaryotic phytoplankton communities from Arctic Ocean - Fram Strait ARC3M Metagenome | ecosystem: Environmental > Aquatic > Marine > Oceanic | place: Fram Strait | collected 2012-06-18
ATGTAGCGAGAAGAAAATTAGCGTAATACCTAACAACTAAAATATGATCTCTCATTGATAGTACGTCTTCTTTAAAATATCCTAAAATAAAAGCATACAGTTTTAAAGGATATATATGTACATTGTATCGTGATGACAGGAAAATGTACGAACAAATCCTCGAATTGTGAATTGTTCGTATGACAAGAAGGACTGTACAAAAATGTACGTACATATTACAAATGTAGTATTTTGTATTTTGTGAAAATGCGCAGAACCCTACGAGTACATGTTGTTCTTCAAAACCAAAATAGTTCTCATGTTGAATGGAAACCAAAACATTCTCTTACACATTTTTCCCGTAAGATAGACAAAGTATTATTTTAATTACATTCGGATATGCCATAACCTGTTTTCAAACGAAAATATGACAACGATTGAGGACAATCGAAAACGACCTAACCTCACTTCGATAAGTTCAACATCAAGTGAGATATGGCAGGATGAGGTTGGGCGTCCTATTGTTACTCGCAATGATCGAGGAAGATTCATATGCCCCTGGGAAAATGTAGAGTTGCCAAGTGTCAAAACAATCTTTTCAAAAGTGAACGATCGCGTAAGAAATTCAACCGCACTCAAACCGGAAGATGAGATTGAGAAGAAAAAGTTTTTGCCATCAGTAGACCTATCTTCAAAGCTCCGAGCGAAATGGGAAGACTGCGATGACTCCATTAATATCCGATGGCTTGGACATGCGACTTGTCTTGTTCGTCTGCCTGGCGGGTTTACTATTTTAACAGATCCAGTTTTCTCGAAACATTGCGGTCCATATCAAATGGGGATGCCGCGATATGTTGCTGCTGCATCGAAAGTCGAGGATCTGCCACCTGTTGATGCGGTTCTTATTAGTAATGACCACTACGATCATCTAGACCTTAACTCGTTGAAGGAATTTCATAAGCGTGATCTTTTGACGGACCGTGGAAGATATTTTATTCCTCTTGGTACCAAAACATTTCTTTTGAAGGAAATAAGAGGACTGAAAGCGGAGAAATTGATTGAAATGGAATGGTGGCAGCACGAAGAATTATTCTCTCGGGATAGAACACTCGACGATGGTATGCATGGCGGGATGTCTACTGAAAAGAAAAAGTTAGTAGTAACTTGTGCACCCGTCCAAAATTGGTGTGGTCGAGGTCCTAGGGACAAAAATGAACGTTTGTGGTGCTCGTGGGCTGTTCGAGTGTCATCGTTTACTAATGAGGATACAACGGTGGGGAATTTTTTCTTTGCAGGGAATACAGGGATGCCAAGAGATTTTCCTCTTTTCAAAATAATTGGATTAGAGTTAGGTCCATTTGACTTGAGTGCGATTCCAATTGGCACGCACGCACCTGAGGAGGTCATGTCCTCATACAATTGTTCAACCGAAGAAGCTGTCAACATGCACATACAATTGAAGAGTAGATTCAGTTGTGGAATTCTTTGGGGAACTTGGGCTTTGGCTAATGAGCGATACTATGAACCAGTTTTCAGAATGAAGTCTTGTCTTGAAAGAAGAATGTTAAGTATTTGTCGAGACTTTTTTGTACTAAAACATGGTGATATTGGGTGCATACCATTGCACGACGAAAGCGCGCAGATTAGCAGCAAGATCTCTGGAAGATTTTCGAGCAATGAAATCACCACTCTTCATCCCATATTCGCTTATCCACAAGGAAACATTGAAAGCGTCATTCAAAAGTGATGATTTCGTTTCAACTCTATACTTGAATTGTAATATCTATTCTCCTAACACTTATAAATCGCATAATTTAGAACTCGTCCTCTTCGTCAGTCACTAGTGCAGAAGAGGAGGGGTCGCAATTTTTTTACAATGTAGTACATGTCATCGTTGACTCTACTTTATTGAACAAATATTTCTATACTCTGGGTAGCAATATTCAGCATATGCCGCCGAGTAGCAATTTCTTTTTCTTTTCAAGTGTACCGGTATACTTATTTTTTTAACATATACATGTACTCTTGTACCATCTTTTGTTTTCCTTGGAGTTGTGTACGACGTAATAAATTCACTCTGAGTTCTACTGGTAGTTGCTATCCATCCCAACGCTGCTTCAAACCATTTCTTGAGTATAGCGTAAGCACCTTCATTACTATTGTCAGTATGGAAGGCGGCAATCTCTAATTACAAATATAACGCAAATCCATTACTTGTACTACCTAGTGGGATACCCATCAGCACATAATATGGATGGTTCAATAACAGGGAAATGATGACGCGTGTTATATGTTCCGATCATAACATAACAATCGCTACTATACCTCTTCCAAACAAGTAATTGATGAAGAGGACGAGTTATAACTATGAAGTAATATAACTGGTACAAGAGTAGATGTTAACAAAATAGGTATTCAGTTGAAAAAAATATTACATGCTTTTGATTATTATAATTTATAGGTATTCACACCGAATAACACAAAGAGTAGCTGCGAGCCTGAACTGACGGTCTATTGGAAAATATGCTTGTGGAATGACTACTACGCGATAACATCATATTCATTAAATGTCAGTTAATGGTGTCCAATACACCGTAGCTCCCTCCTCCTATACTTGAAGAAGACCCGAGACCATAGCGATAACCAGATATTTGTTGAACTTCCAAAACATATTACGTACTTGGAAGAGGCGAGGTAGATAGATAGAATGAATCATTGATTTCTTTTGCGACTTCAGTCAGTCGTCCATGGTTGAGAAGCCCAATTCTCAAAATCCCTAAACCAGAATAAATATTGGCAAAGAGTAACATCATCATCGACATATATTTCACATCTAGATAAAAGCATAAAATGCATAGTGCGAAAGTGATTATGCTTAAACAAAAATTCAGATCGATGAAAAATGATATAATTCTGGATGTCGACTGGGCACCAATTTCATTGCTAAAAATATCACTCATCAGCTTCAGGTAAAATTCAGCAAAGCCTTTCTCGAAGTTGTTCCCTTTTCCCTGAATGGAACATTCATTTCTACTCTTTTTATACGAGCTAGTTCTCCGCATATGACTTTCCATGTATTCATTATCCTCACCATTGAGGTGACCAAGAATTGAAAGATAAGCTTTGTCAAGTGTAACAACCTGCGATACAAGCAGTATAATAGTAATGAATGCGGCTGTAAAACCAATTGCAACATTTAGTATGTAATGTTTTTCGATGAATCCGAACATTGATGTATCAGCCTTGATTCCGATTCCAGGAGAGTCGATTCTTTTCCATATGCGAGATCCTGGTTCGCATATACCTGATACTATACATGATAATTCCGTAACTGGCAACCAAGCGCAAAGGAAGACATTCTCTACTACACGAAAAAGAATGACATGGCATGACAGTTTCAACCGGTTTTCTGTTATGACGGATCGATATTGTTCAGACCATGGAACTTCTTCGCCCCTCTTCGTCCTATTATTTGACCTACCATGCAATTTTGCTTCATACTTCATTGCTTTCAACACATTTGATCCAGCTACGAGGTCCGGTATCGGAAGAATAATTCGTCCAAAGAGGATTATAGATGGCAACGTGCTGATTGCCACCAAAAACCAAACAAACCATGAGAATGTTGCACCATTATAATCAAACTCAAAACTATCCATGAGAGTGGAAATTGCTCCATAATTATCTGGAGCCGAGGAATCATGCACGAGAGCCAACGCGCGACGATAAGGATAAAAGCTCACATTTTTCAACAAAATGTAACTTAAAACAAGCCCGGTAATAGAAACTATGCAGTATTGTGCTGAAATCATACTCGAGAGACCATATTCACTGCACTTTGATGATACATACGTAAATGCATTTTGATTTATGTATTTTTCGAACTTGATATGTTTCATATTTCCATGACCATCTTTCTTTCTGCCACCTTTCGTTGAGCGCACAACTGATTGGTTTGTGTTAGATTGAAACAGATTGATTAACTTTTGGATGAAGGGAAGTTGCGACGCGAGTGAAAGATATTGCGGTCTGGAGTAATCAGATGTTGGTCGAACGTAGTCAAAGTATTGGCCTGCCACAAAAAACCTCGCTACCATCGTTCGAAAGCCGAACCATGTGTAGCTGTTCGTGGCACAAACAATTCGCAAGCATAAGTATCGGCTTTGCCAAATAGTGATGGCAAGTATTAATCTCATATCCAAAGTATATTCGTACAGCGTCGAGAACGAAGCAGTCGTTAGAAAGAATACGGAGACAAGCATCACCCACTCATGCTTCAAGTGAAGCGTAGATGGGCCAAACAGTAACCACGCCAATGGCAATGATTCAACCTTTTGAAACAACTCGAAATTTTGAGCCATCTTGTGTTCTGTGGATGATAGTTTGCAAAACGAGTTAATAATACCACATCGAGTTGACCTCCACTCGTCTTGGGTGTGAATTGCGTGAAATACTTTTTGGGTTTTGCTTTTGGGACATTTCCGATAGATCTAGTTTAGCCAATAAACGCAGAAAGAGAGATACAGAAAACAAAAATCTAGAGTAATTTTTTTCTGGTCAAATTTTCTGATAGAAAAAGAGACTCAACTATTAGGACAATATATACTTTACAATACATTAATACCTTCATTGTATGATTCAAATCCTTTGAATAGAGTGTATTTATAAATATTATGGAACGAAGTGGACGAGCTCTAAAAATAACTACCGGGTATATACGTATTTACTTGAAAGGCCAAACTTTACGAATGATTAGATATTTTCTCAAACTCTGTGTCCATTTGAGGATTCGTTCGTGAATGGATCATATTTTCCAAAACGTCATTAATAGTATGTTTTCGATAGGAAACGCTTTTCGATATGTGCACAAAATCCTCTAAACAATGAGAGCTTATTAACTCTTCGCACTCGCTTAAACTTACATAGTTACAACCAACAACTATGATCGAGAACTGGTTAGTTGCACTTTGAAACAACTGGTGGGCATCAATGTTTGGGATTAAATCGAGTGCAATAAACTGCTTTAGTATATCTGTCGTGAGCCAATTACAATGGGATAAATCCAAAACAGTGGAACTTCTGCCCATAAGCTGCGAAAAGACTTTTCGATTCCTGAGAAAATCATTTCCATTTTCTTCGTCGAGACAGTTGTTAAGACTAAGATATTCGATGTGAGGGCATCTTTTCATAAACTCAACGATGCCGTTGCAAGATATGCCGCTAGCATTCGTGAGAAAAAGATGCTTCAAATGTTTGCAGCCGCCAATCTCAGGAAAAATCTTAGAATTTATTTGCTTCTCATCAATATCTTCCCAACATTCAGCAACATTATTTCCTACAGCATCATATTTTTTCTTGGGAACCAAACTCAGTAGCCCCATGTCCTTGAATAATAAGGAGTCTCGTTTTGATCCTTTACATTTTCTTTGGTAATCTATCTCAAACGAGAGGTTCAGAGTTTGCAAAGATTGATGGTAACCCAAACACCGAGCCAACAAATTTTGATTTACATTTATAGGAATTTGGCAATTCAATGACATACACGAGGCAATTGATGGATTGCTCAAGGTCATTGGAGAAAGTATACATTCGTGTAATGCTTTGATTTGCTCTTCAACTGATAATTCAGACACATGCATATTGCCTTCGCGAGCATTAACATGATTCGAATCGGAATGATCATCCTTAATCGTAATTGCACGAAGGTAATCTGCAAACATGGATCCGAGCACCATAGCGGATAAAACTTGCAAAGAAGTAATGGCATTTACATTCTCCAAGCCGACATCCAACTCCTCATCGTTTGCACTACCAAGCTCCTCACAGCACTTCAGACTATTTTGTCGCCTTCGAGCATCCATAAGCCTTGAATACTTTCTCCTCCGCTCCTGCATATCTTCCATACGATCGGATAGAAGGCGCTCCCTTAATAATCCACGAAGCTGCCCCTGCATAACAAAACCACGCCGCGATTCTTGACCATCATTATTCCTATAAGGTTGACACTCAGAATAATTATTGCCACTTCTCTGACAAGAAATCCGAGAATCATTTTTTGGCGCACCTGCTTCTTTTCGTCGACTGCTACTCCGCTTCGAAAAGTGCACCTCCGATACACGTTCGTTGAATTCGAGTTGATACGCAGCTCGAGCAGACTTAGAACGAAACCCAAGACTTTGTCTACCCTTTCCCTTTTTCGTGCCCATCGTTACTGCAATCGCTATCGTTGGTGATGTCGTCTTTCGTTCTCGTTGCCTTTATGCATTGTCATCTCGCCATTGTTGGGAGAGAGTGAGAGTATCGGTAAGTAGTAAGGACGGGCTACAGGGTACAGGTACAAAGTACAAAGTACAAAGTACAAAGGTACAAAGGTACAAAGGTACAAAGGTACAGTTCTACAGTCTACACAGTGAGATAATATATAGAGAGATAAAAAGTCAAAAGTCGGTTCTTCTTCTTTTTTTCGTTCCTCCTTCTTGCGAATTTTTGGTGTTGTGAGTCTGAGACCTGAGACGTGCACCCGATTTATGGTCATTCGCAGGAATATTATTATGGCGTTATTGGAATGGATTATATAATCTCGCCAAGAAGTCAGATATCATTTATCATTTCAATCACTGTCATATAATAACGACGCGTCTGAAGAACCATGGTAAACAACTTCGCTTATTGCTCTCTCGAACATGAACCTTTGTCATGTAGAAATCTATTGACGACGGATGGACGCACAAGTATTAATAGAAGTCAACGCATGAAAGTTAGGCTCCTTTCTATATTAATCCCTCTTGTTGTCGAAGTAGAATCTATTCAGCCAGATATAACTACCAGTCGAAACGATGATTGGCACTATGACGCGAGACGGTGGCATGGATGATTGGACGGCAATGATGGATATTGACTTGCTGCAAAGTATGCAGCGCAATAACTTAAAAAAGTTACTCAAATTAACTTCGTTGTCGCCGAATGTGTTTGGAGAGTTACCAGTGACTTATCTCTGGAGGATGCATGGCGAATTATTTACCGATGCAAACTTTGTGGCGCAGCCTGACAAACGCAAGTCCACACCTGCATTCATTTGGTCAGTGATTACTACGTTGCTTAGGTATGCTGCTACGGGGCTTGTAAAATCGCCTCCTAGTCGCAGTGAATTATCGTGTTTGCATGCTGCTTCGGTGATTCCCTGCCCTGATGATTTTATCGATTTTCTACTAGCGATATATCCAGAGCAGGCTCGACAGTGCGATTATCAGGGGAAATACCCACTACATGCCGCGGTATCATATAGAATAGAGGAATACGATTTCATGAAGGATGAGCTCAAAGAATATAGTCGCTTTTTCTCGCTAAATCAGGGGTCTCGTTTTGGTTGCAAGGGACAAAATTGTCGTGCTTCTAAGTTAAGCCTACTATGCAAGTCATATCCAGCAGCTTCATACTGCCTTGATGAGGAAGGTAACTTGCCTCTACATTGCGCTCTTCATAACTGTGTGCGATGGTCGGATGGTCTCGAGAATTTGATCAAAGCTAATCCAGATGCCTTGTCGACGAAAGACGGGTCGCTATCTTTGTATCCATTCCAATTAGCAGCATGTGTGGATAGACCTGACCTCAATACCATCTACGAAGTGGTTCGATCATCAATAGCTATGTTCCCAGGGTGGCTTTCAGTACAGGTGAACGTCAAAAGAAAAAGTCAATCAAGTGGTGACATACAGCGAAAAAGACGTTGCACTTGAGGACAAATTTACATAGATCAAATATTAGAATAGTAACATAATTTACATAATATATATTAAAAGCATTGGCACATGCTCTAGAAGAAGCCAAACTCTTCATGACGATGAATATGGGAATGACTATTTTCTTCCCAGGTTAACACTTTGGACGTATTTCCACCAACACATTTATATTCGACAGATTTTCACTACAAATCCGCGTGAACCCGAAAATTTTCCTCTTCTTCATGAATACATCTTTCGACATTTTTCTTTCTCTCTAAAGCTGTTTCTCATGACAAAAACTCAAATTGAGGTCATTACGATATGGAACGTAAAACAATTGATATACTTAAACTCCTACGAAAAATGAGAAAATAATAAGATTTTTCATGACAGTAAATATCTGCCTTCACTTTGGTTTTCTATATATCGGTTTCACGTAAACATTTATATTTATCAAGCAACCGTGCCTATAATGAACGCAAAATACCAGTTCAAATTCAGAAACTTCATTTATATGTTGATCAATATGTTGCGTCCATAAAAGAAACAAAATTATGCGTTAACAATTGGCGAATTGTGTCCAGGATTTCGGCAAAGTTAATGAAAACCACGAATATCGATTAACCAGCTTAGAAGTACAAAAGTTCGCCAAATTCTTTCAATAAAAGTGCTGGATTTCCTATCTACATCATAGCATGTTCAAAATTTTGCACAGAGTTGCATTTCTTTGACGTTGATGATTTCTTTTCTTCATATGCTTTACGTTTTTGACTTTTTTCAAAGATTTCTTCCACAGTTGTATAAACAGCACTGTCTGCAATTATCTTATCCTGTGCATCGGTATTTGCTAGTTCACTGCGTATCACATCCAGTTTTGCTGAAAGAAATGAATCATTAATGTATTGATCCAGCGCTTCTATACTCCTGACTTTGGATCTTTCCTTTACAGGAATTTTCCATGAACTGTCAAAAGCTTGGGCATAAACACGGCAGTAGGGAGTTACCTCAGATTTCTTGTGTCCAACAATGCTGTTCATTGCAGATGTTACCTGTGGGAGAACCTGCACCCAATCAACGTCTTTATCTGCATATTTGGCCCTAGAAGCAAATACTTCACTCAAAATTAAATTTTTGATCGATTGATTGCTGTTCTCCCCCCCCAAACCTTGTCTCCGAGAAGTGTAGTTGGTACCAGAGACCGTAACGATATCCGGGTTTGCTTCTACCAAAGTATTATATACCAACTCATTGATAAACTCCGTCCCATTATCTCCGTGAAACACTGTGGGAAATCCAATTTCGTGAAAGAGTATGTGCAACTCGCTCGACACAAGTGTCGCTTCTTTCCTCTGAATTGGTCGCAACCAAACATACTTTGTGAAATGGTCCTTTACGACCATAAGGAATCTCATGACGACACCATTGTGATCTTTGCAAGGGTGTGATTGGTAATCGACAAAATCTACCTGTATACAATCTCTAAAACCGACGGACTTTATTGCTGCTTCCAGATCTTTGTTATCTTTTCGAGATTTCTTCTGAGCAATCGCGCAATGCGGACGGAGTTGAATCAATATATTGCATTGCTTAGATGTGATGTTGAAGTAGATCTCATTACATTTGTTCTTTGTTGTAGCTAGTTTTTTATGTCCAATCATGACGTGGGCGTTAAGGATGGCATCGAATATATCTTCGGCAGCACAAACAATTTTGTTATGAGAATTTCTGCCAGGGTCATGTCTGTAAAGAAATTTTTCAACACGATATGAAGTAGGATCTCCATCCGAAGTGATGATTCTTTTTCCAACCCTATACTTCTGCCTTAAATTGTAACCATTTTTGTTGCTCACTCGATAAGATCCCGACGACGAAAAATTCTCCAATAGTTCAATAGTGTTGATTATATCCTGTCTGGTAAAAGCTTTGCTCGTTGAAGAAGTTTCTTTACCACGAAAGGTGACACCTGGTTCTTTCAATTCATAGCCAAATGCTAGGCGGTTAAATTGAGTTTTCCACGTCTGCATAACATCGTCAGAAACGTAATCTTTGTAGAATGCATATCCATCATCAATGGGACGTGTTATGGATACATCGACGGGTGAAGCTGACTGGGATGATTTACTATCTCTCACAACGTTCAGGACAGAAACGCTGTCAACAGTTTCTGAATCGACTTGATCATCATCGTAGGTTTTAGTGCCGGCGGTTCCCTCTATGATAACATCATCAATATTGGAGGAGGCTGAATCTTTGTAAATTTCGCCTGCGCAATCAGAAGACATCTTTGTAGGATGAGGGTCGGGTGTCGGTGTCGGGGTGGGTGGGAGTACGGTCACGGTCTGGTTAGGGTTGTTGCTCGTCATTTTTGAGAATACATTCATGTAGCGTGGTGATGGCAGTGATTTTGGAAAAACAAGATTTAATACATGTAGTCCGGTTTTTTTTAAACTGTATGCTTTTATTTTATTAACTTCTACTCTTGTACCAGGTATAAATTACTTTGTAGTTACAACTCATCCTCTTCATCAGTTACAGGTTCGGAAGAGTTGTGTGTACTCGTATGTGCAGAAGGTATTTTCGAAATACGAAAGTGCAGAGACGAAGACGAGTACAAGTAATATATAGAGGTGTCAACTGTCAGCCAAAAACGCCCACTGACTATCCACTATCATTTGATGAAAAAAAGTCACTGTCAAACTGTCACAAACTGTCACAAACTAGCATACAGCAATGATACTAATGATCTATAAGTAATTTATTATTGTGAATAAATACTTGGTCTTCGATCGACTTTCCGGCTAAACTCGATCGTTTAGCCGAGTCAACAATTCCACAAATAGAGAAAACCCG
>Ga0115008_10005415_pt1 | contig 10549 bp, 17 predicted proteins | sample FraStrMetagenome_FD_87164 | JGI IMG/M metagenome (GOLD analysis project Ga0115008, IMG submission 87164) | Marine eukaryotic phytoplankton communities from Arctic Ocean - Fram Strait ARC3M Metagenome | ecosystem: Environmental > Aquatic > Marine > Oceanic | place: Fram Strait | collected...
AGACACAACAATACACACACACATTGACACAAGCATACACATGGATTTTCACTGAGCTTATTTATTTTATCCATATTCTGACATTCAGTGCCCAATAAATACTATCAAACTGTTGTTTTGTTGCCGCCATTCATCTCATAAATTAAGTTTGAATTTTCCACATCAGTTTGGATTTCAAACCAGTTCGGATTCCATATGCGTTTGGAATTTTTCAAATCAGTTCGGATTTCATATGGGTTTGGAATTTTTCCAAATGAGTTCGGATTTCACATGCGTTTGGATTCCACATGCGTTTGGAAAAAATCTAACTAAGTTAGGATTTCACATCAGTTCGGATTTCACATCAGTTTGGAATTTTCCAACTTCTCACTAATTCATTGGAAATTCATTGAAGAAATATTTCTATTCATTGGTCAACTATTTCTATTCAAAATGTCCGAACAAAAACGCAAGCGTATCACCCCAAACGCGAACCACGACATCGAAGCACCGATTTTCGAACCCGAACAAGTAAACGAAGCGATTGAGAGCATTGAGAACTGCTCTAACGAAGCGGTCATCATAAACACGAACATTGAATTTCCTTGGGACGGTCAAAATATGGTTCGATACTTTAACTCAAGAGTCAAGCCCGAATTTACTGTCCCAGTCCCGGAGAACTCGTCGTCTTTGTCCCTGAAGACGCACAAGCTCCCCGGCTTGGCTGGTGGCATGTGGCACGCCTATGCAACGCGCTCGCACGATGCCGTCGTTGACACCGAAGTGTTTCAAAAAATAGCAACGAAAATCACGGGTGATCCCGATTTCAAACTTTGTCCAGAACGCTTTCGTTTCAACCCTGTAGACAAAGACGATGGTTGGAAACAAGCCCATTTGGAGGGAGAACACGTTATGCTTAACACGACCAACATTAGCTGCATTGTTTGTGAATCTGTTGGGAGAACCTTCACTTACTACCAAGGTTCGAACAATCACCAAGATGCCCGCGATTTGTACGTCCGAATGGGTGGCCCAGTGAGTCGTTTTGTGATGCCAAAACAGCACCAATTGACACAATGGCCACGTGTCACGATTCGCACGACAAAACCTGGTCAGATAATACTCTTTGCAGGTTCTGTCATACATGAAGTCAGCCGTAAGACTCCCTCGTTGTCATTGTTTTTGTCGCCCTACAATTCGAAAACAGATCCGCACGAAGAAGTGTTTTACGCGGGGTTGAATAAAAAGGCAGCCAAATTTAAAAAGAAAAACACGCCGGGAGCACCCCCCTTGCCGTGGAGATTCCTTCCCGACGGTACGAAGCGCCAACACCCCAAGCAATACGCCGAACTGACCCGCAGACAGTCCGACATCTTTGGTTCGTTGTTTCATTCGGGCGGAGCCTATTGGGCTTCCGGCAAGCCCACCTTCTTCCTGTTTCACATGATGTCGTTCAACGCTTGGGCATCGAAAATGCTCCCATTCATGTTTGACGACCAAGGCAAATACAACTACGAGGTCATTACACCCGAACTCGTTGGTGAACACTTGGGACACGAGTATTTCGACAGCTTACCCTTTGCCGACGTGTCCGACGCCGAAATTGGTCAGATGAAAGCCACATACACGGGAATTCCCACCAATGCTTGGCCTTTGGTCCGATATTGGACGAAAGACATAAGAGAGTGCTCTGAAAACGTGTGCAAACGTAGAGGATACATAAAATAAATACAAATTAATCAATTTTAGGTGCCAAGTATACTACAGTTGTATTTTGTTGCCACTTTAACACGCCACAGTGCATGAACGTTAGCGTTGAAAACATATCTTTGTGTTCGCAATACCCAAACATCTTTTTCGCCACCAGAGGATGGCCTGTAAAGGTAGACGTTGATTTCGGTTTCTCTTTTGCTTGAATGGCAGCGCCCCATCTCCCCTTGGAATGTTTGAGGGTGACCGACCTCCTTGTTCGGTCAATTCCCACGACAACTTCGCCTTTCAATGGCATGGTTTTCCACAACGTTAACCATTCGTCGGTAGGGACGGTCACGTGAATGTCTTGGGGGTCGTCCGCGATTACATTGTCGTCGACGTGTTCTACATGTTGAAACGTGTACTGCAATGCAGAATTGAGCCTTTCGGCGATAATTGTGAGGGTTTCTTGTTTGATGTCGAGACGAATGGAATCAAAATCACTCAGCAGTGCGACAAACGCGCGAATCGATTTGGGAATTTTAAAAGTGGCGGATCCCGTTTTGGGGACCGTGCACGTTTTGACCCGCATGCCACAGCCTCCGTTTTGAAAGACGGACACCTTTAATGTGGTACCACTCACCGACAAAACGGGTTCCGTGTCCTGCTTTTTTGTTCCTCCCCAGGCCTCGGTCAGCCACTGGCATTTTACTGCAACAGACACCATGGCTTTTGCACATATTTTTCTATTCTATATCAAAATGCTCATATGTGGCTCTAATTCTAAACTCGGTATATAAAAACAATTAGAATAGAAAATGTCCAAACGTAGATGGGAAGGTCCTACCGTAGTTTCGAACAAGCGTCCAGTTGTGCGGCCCGCAACCGGGTTCAAAAGACGACGCGACGACTATGGAGGGTTCGATAGCAAGCGGGAACGCTTCGAAGCACCAGGATTCGTTGGTCATAAAAGGTCGGCCGAGTTTGACCAAGAAGTGGAACAGATGCACAAACGCATGAAAGCGACAGTACCGACGGCGGAAGAGACGATGGCTTTCATACTGCCGTTCTTGCTGAAGTTGCGGCGCCTGTATACCAAGTCCCACTCGGACGCGGACACCATGCGTCAACAGTGCGAAACGCTGGAAAAACATTTGGGAACGATGCAGTCGGCCTATCATAATTTGATGGCGCAAAATAATAGTTTGAAGCGCGAACTGGAAATGTCCAAGTATCGCCTGATGTTGAAGGACCGAGAAAATCCAAATTATATGTAGTTATTTACGTATATAGTAATTTACGTTCTTCTAAAAATGTCACGCCGCGCAGCAGCAGGAACAGAAGAAACCGACTCTATGCTATCTTCCGACATTGAGTCTGGAAAAATGAAAGTCGACACAATGTACGAATTAATGAAACTGCGAGATTTGCAATCGTTTGTTTCTAAAATTTACTGGCTCGTGGTGATGTGTTTCTTTGCCATGGGGTGTATTTTAGCATTAGTGCTGTCGGACGGCACCTTTTCGGATGTATTCATGGCGGAAAATTTGCTGTCGTCCATTGGCATCTCTGCATATATTTTATTGGTGGCACTGATGGTGATGTGCAACAACCATGGTGAGATGCGTGTTATACTGTTATTGACAATTCTGTTTTTTACGGGATGTTTGTCGGGATTCATGCTCGCGTTGCACCTGTTAGATGTAAATATAACCCTTCAATCTATAAAGAAATAACTCTTTCACATTGCTTGTCCCACCACTGTAATCCTTCTGTAAATCCCCTTTCTTCGAAAATTTCCGTGCCTTTGTGAACAATAAATTTGACTGTGTCTCGTCTCGACCGTCTTTTGGTGGGGTCGCCCTTTTCAAACAGAATTTCGTTGCCGTAGAGCCTTGGGACTCCCTCGTGGTGAATCTCGTCTTTCAGCATGGCTATGTCGACAAACAACATGTCCAACCATATCAAAAAATCGGAGACTATTTCCGTAGACGTTTTGCCGTATCGTTCTTCCAACGTGGTGACGCGTTCGTATTTGGGCAACGCTTTCTTGGTTTTGCGGTAATTCGCTCTGCAGTGGCACCACCAATGCGCATATGATTGTGGTATTTCGTTGTCCTGAAGTACGATGCGTTGTAATGTCTCGGGCCACTTGATATGGATGTATTGAATCATGTGGTCCACGGTGGTGTAGGGAAAATTCACATCAGACAACCAGGTGGTCATTTCATCTGAAGTTAACCAATCGGGATTGTTGACAATTGCCATTTTGTATTTGTGGACCAACCTTTTATAGGTAAAAGGGATTCTACGTTCTACAGTATAAACGGCATCTTGGACGATGCAACTATGATTATTGTCGCGATTGACCCGGGTATCAAAAATTTAGGGTGGTCCGTTTACGATACTAAACAGTGTCGATTTAAAAGTTTTGGCCGATACAATTTACTCAAAGACCAACCCAAAGCGATGCATACCAAATACCCACAATTGGTGCATGATTTTATCACGGCTTCAAAGGCGGTGTTTAATATTGCGGACATTGTGGTGATTGAAATTCAGATGGTGGCCAAATTTAAAATTATACAAACGGCGTTTCAATGTTTTTTCTGGGGCAAATCGCATTTGATCGCACCACGGTCCGTTCGATGTCATTTTGGCATTTCGACGGGCAACTACGCGAAAAATAAAAAGGCTTCCGTCAATGCCATTCCAAAACTGGATATTACGGCGCAGAACAAAACATGGTTCAATTCGTTAGAAGCTGGCAAACGCGATGACGTGGCGGATGCGATTCTGTTAGGGCTGTACTGGGTAGAAAAGGGTGCAGAAAAGGTGAGTAAAAAACGTAAACGAAAATGAGTATATAGATAATTAATTTCTGTGCAACATGTTACAATACGTACTTGCTGTTTTTTGTTTCTTGTGGTTTATCCGTGTCTGGATTTGTGTGTGTGGTGCTCCCTACCGACTGACTCGAAAAATGTTCTCGGTGACCTTTCATATTATGGAGACATGTTATGCAAAAACTTCCAATGTAGCCAAATATGCGTGCGTACAGCGAAAGAAGTCCGCCAAGAATACCAAAGGCCTCAAATAAGGTCATGTCGCTCTGGAAAACGTGAAACCCATACATAACGATGATACCGGCACAGAGGGCTCCGCCAATTTGTTGAATTCTGGTAAACACCAATTGAAAGCGTTTGCGTAGTTCGATGTCGGTTGGGCACGCTAAATCTTCGAGGTCTTCGTACGTTAATTTGCGTTGATGCATTCTCCTGGCCAGTGAAGGATATTGGTTGAAAAAGATGTACACTGCAATGACAGCACAGGTTACACTGTACGTTTCATTTTGCAACTCTGGTACAAACAAAAGACTACCCAATAAAATTATGGTACACCATACAATGGCCGAATGCATTTGCCATATTCAAATGAATATAAATACAAGAAACTTACTGTTCATAATGCGTGAACTTTTATTGTATGTTTCAGTGGGATTTTTTTTAACTGGTATTCTTTTACTATTGACATTTGCCATATTTGTACCGCAGATTACTATAATTATGTACGTCTTGTCGTGTTATTTTATGGTCTCGGGCGTCGCAATGGCGTTCATAGTGCGTTTGTGGTCCGATGGTCAATCGAGTCCTGAGACACAAGAGTTAGTGCGTCGCGAAATTGTTGGAGACGCTGAGACTTTGTAGAGTTGGTATTTTCCCATTGTCGAAGCCATCTTTTCAACCACACGTCGGTATGTTCTCGCAAAGAAGATTTTTTGTCGTAGCGCACTATTTTTTTCCACTTGATGGAAAAACTTTCCATCATTTTCAGTCGAATTTCCGCTTCCGTCAATTCCGCCGCCAGTTTTTTCAAAGAATTGTCGTCGGACACGTCCGAATTGCGCAAGTCAGTCAATGCGTTGTCCCTTTGCTGTTTGCATTCGACCAGATTGGTGTCAAACTCGTCCAACCACGACAAGACGTATTCTGTGACGTCTTTAAAGTCCACCTTTTCACCAGTCCACGGATTATCGGGGACGAGTTGGTCGTGCTGTGTCAAATCTGAGATTTGCAGCAGCAATGCGATGTATTGTTGTTGTTGTTTGGTTAATTGTGCTATGGTCGTGGACAACGTTGATATGGCCATCCATTGTTCGACGTGTGGGTGTTCGCGTTTGCGGCGTTTTTTTTTGGGCGGCATTCACTAACTTGTGCCCCACTAAATAGACACATTTGTAAATTATTTCAACGACCGAAGTAAGTTCAATCCGGTGAGCGGCACCAAGTCAAACGCGTGGCAAAGCAACATCAATTTCCACAAATTTGCAAAATTTGTCCCCGTCACGCCAAACATGTTTGTCAGCAGTGAACCCCATTCGTCCGCCACGACACCGCCGATGTTGGTGATGGACATGAGCAACGCGTACAACGAACCTTCAACACCGGGTGGGCACAATTGCGCCCCGAGAACCACCATCGGCATGGTAATGAACTGCCCCACCAATGTGATCACGACGCGTTCCAAAAACGCAAACACGTAATCGGGAATTCCAATCTGACGATTTGTGTGAAAAATCAGTAAAAACAATGTGTTTTCCAACAAGAAAGAAAGAAACAGCGACCAGCCAAAAATTTTACGGAACGGAACTTTGGTCAACCATCGTTTGTATATCCATGTGCCCAGGATAGAAACGATATATCCCATCACGTCCAGAGCACCAAACTCATTCGGAGTAAACCCCAACTCGCGCTCGTAAAAAAATGTCATGACACTGCCGTATCCCGGCGTCACACAAATCATAAAAATGAAAATTGCTGGCTTGTAAATACCGGGTTGTTTGATGGCCGTGTACAAGGTCGACCCTGTTTTGCGCCAATCTTTTTTCTCTTTTGTCTTGGTTTCGGTAATGAAACAAGAAGTGATCGCAACCAAGACAGGCGCCATCGAATTCAACAAAAAAACCTGAGCGTACCCCAAATTGTCATACGCAAGTGTACCAAATATAGATGCTAAAAAACCACCGGCGAAACGCATTATCCAGGACCATGATTGTACATTGCCCTTGTGCTCTTCGTCTTCGTCGCGCGCCGCCTCCACCAACAAAGAATCGGCCATGACATCCGCAAAACACATCCCCGTGGACGAAAGCGTCATCACCAACGTGATCACAAATTCGTCGTGAGGACAAAAAGGCAATATCATCCACATAAACGACGCCATATACGCCGCCAAAATCATATACGGTTTGCGACGATATCCAAAGATTGGCCTTGAATCGGAAATGAAACCAAAAACAGGTTTCAAACACCAGGGGATACTCACGACACCAAAGATCGCCGCCATCTGAGCGGGAGATACTTTGACTGTTTCCATCAACCAATAACGCATCGCGACAGAGGGAAATTGAAAAGTAAACCCCAACAATAAATAAAAAATTAACAAAGGGATCATTTATTAATTCTATTATTATCAAATACATCATTTATGATTTTTGTTTGTGGATTTGACCAATGACGCTCTTTAGTAACTGGGTGTTCGTAATAGACAGTGCCCGTTTTTTCACATTCCACTTTTTTCAGTTCTGGTTTGACCAACACTTGTTTGGTCGCCATTTGCTTGAACGACATTTACAGTGGTAACACCGTATATTTATACACCTATTCCATTGGCAATTTACCCACTGCGTAATATTGCTTGTCGCCGTCTTTTTCATGCAAAAATCGAAACATCAAAGTTAGATTGTCCATCTCGCCCGGGGTCTCTTTGGCCACCCACTGGTGGTACACGGTATTTGTCGTCACGTTTTCGTACATTTTTTGGTGTACTTTCTCAACGGATTGCTGCATAATAGTGACGACAATGCGATAACACTCACGCACCATCGCCACGTCGGTAATCGAACCATCACCAATGCCAGATGCGATTTGGTATGCCAATAAATTTGCATGGTACGGTCTAAAAGATTGCCACACAGGGTGGGTACTGTTGTCCTTCGAAAATAAGAAATTGACCAGTGCCATCAATTCGGTTGGTTTTTTAAAATAATCGGGAGCTTCGAGGGCTGCCAATATCCGCTTGGGTGCGTCTGTACAAAAGTCCAACTTTCGGACGTCTTCGGTTGCTTTGGCCGATTGTTTGGGTTTCTTTTTAACTGGACGTGGTGCTACGGGGGGCGTGACTTCGTTGGACAACCAGTCGTGTAATTGAGTATATTCGTCCGTATGTTCCCAATCGTCCGACATGTATTGTGATGCATCGTCCACAATAAATAGTGTCAATTTGTTCCTTATGTTACACATAAGATTTTTATTTATTGCAACATAATTGTGATATAAAAAATGAACCAGGCCGATTTAGACAATCATGCTAACCAACTAAATCCTGACCACGAAGAATATTGGCATTGTAGAGAACAACCTGAACATTACACTGACAGTAGTGACGAAGACCCCGAACGTGATAGTGAGTATGGATTCAATAGTGACGTGTCACTAAAAAGTCCAATACTACATATAATTGATCCTAAGAGTATTCGCTGGGGCGTCGAGTATGATGAAAATGTGCGTTGCGGTTACGCGAGTCACTGGCCCAAAGACAAACCATTTCTTTTACCCTTAGACATCGACGTATACGAAAACACAAACACGACCGCAGTCGAATACGCTCTGCCAGAAGAATGGTTTGCAAGCTACGCAACAATAATCCAAATATGGTGGCAGCATGTTAAACGATACCGTAAAAAGATTATTGCGGATAAAGAAATGGCTTTCGCCTTGCAAACGCTCAACGAAATTCGAACCAAAAGAACACAGATTTCAGAGGCAGAAGCGTTGCTTCAATCTTTGCGCCTAAAAACGTCACAACTCGAAAGCAAATTCGAGAGCAATATTCGCAAAGTCGATACGTCCTCATTGCGTATGCCTCGCCCAGATGGTTGGTTTGAAAATCGGCCCAATCTACATTACGAGTACACCCATAAAAACTCGGCGGGCCAACGTAATTACGTTGCGTTTGGAGAAGAATTGGTTAAAGAATGGAGCGTGCGACGTCTCGTGTACAAATATGATAATAGACAAAGGTTTGGTTCGTTGTATTGTTCGCAATAATTTAAATCAGAACTATTAAACATAACTTTGTGTAACATTTAAGAAATCTATCAACTTGGACGACTTGTTGTTACGAACACGTTCCCATTGGAGTCGAAAATGTGACAGTTCCATTTCTTCGACTTTTTCTGATGGGACAATGCCTAACCGATGGGCAGCTTGAAAAACGACCTCGTAGGTTTCCCATTCAGGCGAAGCTGTTGATTGGAATTTTGTTGATGGAATGTCTTTCAAAATTGCCAATAACTTTGGTTCCATATGTGTGGGTAAAAGATCTGAACAGTCCGATTCAATTTTTGCCAACAATGTATATGCACGATCTCTGCGCACGGCGTTACGACGAATTCTTGACATTTTATGACAAACAAATATCATTTATATACGCTTTTAAAAAAAGTTCCGTATAAACAGTAACATTTTGAGTGCAAATGCCCGTCGTTCGAAAATGTGTTTATTGTGCAAAATCTATGATAAGGTCCACCTATGAGATGGCCATACATGTTGAACAATGCCGGAAAAAAATAGAAGCAGTCCAAAAAAACAAACCCAAAACCTATTCTAAAAATGTCCATTCAAACACTCTGTGCAAACGATGAGATTCCAAGAGATAGAGTCGGTGGCCGTTGCTGCCGTTGTCTATATAAAGAATGTTGGTTTAATAAATGTCGTATTCAACGTACACACTCAAAAAGCTAAAACAAAGCGAAACAAAAATGCACGCGAACGACATCATCCGACGTCAACAAGAGGATATCCTGTTGCTGATGGCCGAAAAGAACGCAGTCGAAGCAAAAGTTAAACAATTAGAGAAAGAAAACGAGTTTTTACACAACCGTCTAGCTCAATATGCTGAACAGTGTCGGGAAAAAAAATAGAAGCAGTCCAAAAAAACAAACCCAAAACCTATTCTAAAAATGTCCATCCAAATACTCTGTGCAAACGATGAGAAAATTATCGTCGACACAACTGCTCTGACGAACATCCCACCGGTCCTGGAGCGTTTATTTGGATTGCGAGAAGGATTCGCACCTCCTGAAGTGGACGGGGACGGTTATTTGACATTTTTAAAAAAGTTCTCCATCGAAAGGGTCGATTTTGTAGATTGTATTACTTTCTTACGCACCGGACATATTCGACGTATTGGCCAATTGATGAATACATTTAATATACTGGGTGGGTGCGAGGCATTGGATGCGAAATGTGAACAACTTTGCCAAGAAAACAAAGCGGCGGAGATTAAACGACTCAAAGAAGTCGAAACACGTACAAGAATGAAGCAAGAAAATCCGCTCACGCCAGAAGAAAATATATTGGGTTTATTTAAATTTGAAATACAGTCAATCAACTGGGTGCACGATGAAACATGGCAAGCAACATCGCAAGTTAATCATCTAATTTGGTGGCGCAAGCGCTTGTAATATTCTCTTTTGTTTTCTGGGTTTCGACGCATTTTTCCATACAAAAATCATACTGTAATTTGTAGGCAGCGAGATAAGGTATTTGATGTACAAAAACTTTGTATTCACGACATTTTTCTGCACATTCTTCTAAATTTAACAACGCGGATGGTTTCATGTATTTTGTTGGAGCCGTTTTAAATAGGAATAATATTCTTCTTTTGACGTGGATTCTATTTGTTGCGTTTTCAATAAGAGCGGCGTTCTCTTGGGCAACCACGACCCGTACCACCCCCAAAACAATGGAAACACCAACGGCACATTTAAACGAAAGGACATGTCGACACGACCTTCGAAAGGTGCCTTCCACAT
>Ga0115008_10005417_pt1 | contig 10547 bp, 7 predicted proteins | sample FraStrMetagenome_FD_87164 | JGI IMG/M metagenome (GOLD analysis project Ga0115008, IMG submission 87164) | Marine eukaryotic phytoplankton communities from Arctic Ocean - Fram Strait ARC3M Metagenome | ecosystem: Environmental > Aquatic > Marine > Oceanic | place: Fram Strait | collected 2012-06-18
AGACGAGGTGATTAGTAGCAGTATGCTGAGGCCCAGCATGAGCAGTAGTAGTAGTAGTGGTGGTAATAGTAGTAATAGTAATAGTAATAGTAATAGTAATAGTAATAGTGGAGGAGCTATTCAACGTAAAAGTGTGAGTTCCGGTCATGGTAATAGTAATGAGGGAGTTGGAGCGTCATTTAGTGATAATGGTGGCGGCAAGAATAGGGTTGTAGGTTCGTCATCGGCGTCGTTGAATGGCAATGGATTTGGATCATCCATGAACAGTGGGAATGCGTCTATGCCGGCGCAGCGAGCATTGGCGGCGTCCAATAACCTCGTAGTTGGAAAAGTGAAGCGTGACAGTTGTGGAACTCAACCGTTTGATAAAAGATGGCTTAATAAGGATTGTTGTGGACTGTTTTGTGCTGGATTTACATATTCGTTGCATATTTATGGATGTTTCGCAGTTTGTTTTAAGTTGCTCAATCCTTGGTTTTATAATCATGATTCGAAAAAGTGGGGAATTTTCGGTATTATTCATATAATTCTATTTTGTAGTATTGCAGCGTTGGCCTGCGCGAATCATTTTTTGGCAATGACCTCCGATCCAGGGGCGGTCCCCCCGGACGCCGTTCCATTACCCGACCCAGAGAAGGGCATTGATGAAATGACCGCTTTAAACTTGAATCCAGCCAAACTTGGGAGAAGATTTTGCAGGAGATGCAATGCGTATAAACCGAAACGAGCTCACCATTGTAGTATATGCAAACGATGTGTCGTAAAGATGGATCATCACTGTCCATGGGTCAACAATTGGTAAGGTCAAAATATTCTCGATTTGTTATTCGCTGACTATTTATTGACTTCGACTGTTTTTATATCACATTCGATAGTGTTGGTATCGGCAATCACAAATTTTTTCTACTCTTCATTTTCTATACATTTCTTTCATGTATATACAGTTTTTCTTTGTTGCTATGGCGAGGCTTTCACTGCAGCTTTCTTGGAAGATCTGAAAATTCTTGTATCGAAAAACCTGGAGACTTTGGCTTTTTGGTTGGATTGGCTATTGAAGCTCTCTTTTTTGGTCTCTTTACAAGCTGCATGATTGTTGATCAACATGAAACAGTTTCAACAAACTTGACTCAAATTGATCGGCTTAAAGGTGAAGTGCATTCTAATCTGCCAGACGTCAACGAGGTGTTTGGTGGAAATGGTGTCACTAGTAGATGCAGATTAGATTGGCTTATACCAGTGGCTGTGAAGTTTCCATCGTCAATTCGAGATGAAATATATGGCTTTTGCCGACCTTGCATTAACGCATCCAAGCAAAAGTCACGTGGCGATGTTGAAATGGGTCCAATAAACAAGCCTAACAGTTTTGAAGTTTCTAGTGTTGATATAGTCTAAACTCTAAACCTTAATCAAACATTGAAGCCGATTTTTGGACTTTGCATCGCGCCATATCGCTGGTAGTAAAATATTGGAAGAAACGCTTAGTTGCATTATCAATCAGTATTTTTAGAAGCCCACTCTTTGCGAATTTCTTTTATCAATATAGATACATATTCGTGTGAAATATGTTACATTCGACCAAGCTCCTACTCCTTTAAATAGATATGGCATAAAAGTAAACGACTTGGCATATACATGCACATGAAATCTAGTTGAGTCAAATATCGAGTTTCCCATAAAGTTTCATATAAACAATGTAGAAGGTCCTAAAACCACCTAATTGCTTATCTGATCGTTAGAAATACCTAGAACATCGCACACGTTTTCTCGTAACAGTGATTGTACTTCTTTCTTTTGAGACTTTGCCAATTTCAGATAGCGCTTTAATTCATCCTCAATTTTAGCGTTCTCCGACACCAACTGATCCAAATATGTTAACTGCTCGTCTTTCGTCCGAGAAATTCCTGGTATCTTCTCCAAATTATGTCGAATACCAATCGATTTGGCCAACGCAGTACCCGTCAGCTTTCGCACCACATCGGCATCATCCTCACTATTCGTCGCCGCCGTTTGCACCGCCTTTCCAACCTTGAGCTGCTTTCCCCCCAACGCGGCAGAACCCAACTCGTTACTAGGTGTCGGCACTCTATTACTTCCATCAGCACTGTTATTGCTCGCGTGAACGCCTATGGTAGAACCAGTGCTGACGTCTCGCAGTCCACGAAGAGACTCAAAGAGAGCCAACGAAAAAGCATCAATTTCGTCTTGAAGGGCTGTCACTGGGTCGATTAAGGAACTTGGAGTAGGGTTTGGATTATTGGATGGTACATTCATTTCGAAAAAGGAGGATACTACATACGTGCTAGTTATGATAGATAATTAATAATATATATAATGTAGGATGGTTGCAAATGGTGTTTTTACACGCAGTATGGTTTGAATTTCACCGAGTGATGAGATGAGTGAAGGGCAGATTTAGATTTGACACCTCACTGGGGAACCAATAATCAGGTACGTGCTTATTCGCTTTGCTTGTATTTACGTATGTGTGGATTGGATGAAATGAGATGGTTTATTTTTTTTTGCTCAAATGAGATTGTTTTTTTGTTTTGTCTCCACATTAGGGGTTGCCAACTTGCGAAATATGAATATGAATATGGATTCACGTTCACTGTACTCAAAACTTGTAAAACTTTGGACGTGTGAGGTGTGAGGTGAGATCTCTTCTTCTCATAGAATATGTATTAAATACGTGTACGTGTAGTACACATGTCATGGAGTACATTCGAGAGATCAGCGAAGGAGAACATTCGGAAGCACATTCGTCCATTCATTCGGATTCCGAGAACGGATTGAGAATTGAGAAAAGGTAATGTATTAATACGAGTCGTACATGTATTTAAAAAATACATGTATTAATACTATGTGCTGATGACGGATGATATCATTCAAAGCGACGACGAGTAGTACGCGCGTATGAACAACATAAACATTGCATCGTTACGTTTTTAGGTAATGAATGTAAACTAAACGAGCTGTAAATAGGAATACATTCAGTTTAGTGAAGAGCAGTGTATTGTATTATTGGTGTATTGGTGTATGGGTGTGGCGAATATTGTAGTATTTGAGACGGAAATGAATAACGTATACGTCGTTCGATTGCAGCAGAATGTACCGAAAGATGAGAGAATTACCGATGATGATGATGCGATGAATGAGCAGGAGCAATCCATCGCTGCATCATCTCCATCGAAGGGGTCGGGTAACGAGACTGGCAATTGCAGTAGGAGCTGCAAAGCAAACGATTCTTTGTTTATATTTCGTGAAGATTATGATTTCATGACGCTAGCATCTTCATTGCAGAATGAGTTTGTGACGGGTAACCAACGTGAAAATTTAAAGTCATCGACTGTGTTGGATTTTAGTGCCCTAGATGTAATTGTATCGAATCATGAGAAGATGACTAGGTTACGAAATGCAATGCCCTTGTCGTTAACACGTGGATACAATTTTTCAGAGACATCGGCAGCAGATGAAGAAAAGAGCTTTGAATTAGCTGATAATGATGCTGACCAGGTTGGGGTAAGTGCCGACCTCGCAGCGCAACAATACTCCATTTTTCTTCAGCAGATGCTAGAGAATCCTGAGGTTCGCAGCTCCAAGGCTATGGTTGATTTCTTTACAGTCTCGTCAGAGCCTAAAACGAGTGATAAATCTCTGCAAATTGGGAATGAAGTTGGTGATGTTTCTGCAAACATAAGTTGTGGAGCCGAATTGAGGGGTAATTTGCATCAATATTTCTTCGAAGACGATGACAACTTTATCCGAATAGATCTTTCCCGTCGAGGAACAAATTCGTCAACTTACACACACATGGAAAGCATCACACATGGATCTTATTTGCTTTGGAGGTTTAGAATTAAGCCGGGAACTGGAATAGGAATGTTACATCCTATCCAGTTTCGATTATTAGTGTCAGGCGATGACCTGGGATCTTATCACATATCTTCTCAACAGATTGCACCAGATTCTTCTAGTTCAGATAATTTTGATGCTGTACATGAAAGAGATATTAAATGGTCGACGCGAGATGATGGTGCTATAATAGAGGGATTATATAGGTTTCGGCATAAATGCAGACTCAACGATGAAGATGAGCCAATATCGCCATCTTCTGCCTTCCGAAGTGGTAAAGTGATGCTATATTTTGTAAACAACAACATAGCGAGGCATGCAATCGTTCTTCTCAATGTTGAAGTTGTATCAAATGAAGTTATTGACGTTGCTCGCCTTGCAGTCGATGAAGAAATGGATCGATATAAGAATCGGCAAAGAGCTCCGCTACTAAACGAAGTCTTGAAATCTACTAAAGACATGAAATCTGTTATAATTGTTGAGTCGTTGGATAATGGCGACGACCAGCTAAATGTGGGGAAGTCGTTAGGGCCTAATTTTGAACTGATGAAGAAATATAAATTAGAAACAGACCGCGAACAATTATCTCGAATACGGGCCGAGAAGAAAGTCCATTATTTACAACAAGAAATTCGTAATCTTCGAGAGCAAATAGAAAGACATGACGCCGAAAAGAGAATATTCAATATGGCAAAACGTTCGTTTCAGGCGGAGGTTTTAGAGACTACAGAAAAACTTGCGCAGGAGCGTAAGTCTCGTCATGCGTGTCAACAGCAGATTTCGATTCTGACAGATAATTTAAAGATGGAAAAAGAAGAAAATGATACTCTTAGCAAGCAAATTTTGAGACAAAAGGACATCGAACGATTGAAAGAAGAACTTGTATCTCTAAAAACAGAATACGGTGAATCTCTCCATCGAAATTCTATGTTAGAAGAGAAAATAGTAGAGATAAATCATGAGAGAGATCTTATTTCATCAACTTTAGATGATGAGCGTTTGCGACATAAACAAATATGTGTGAGTGCAAGAGCGGAAGTTGACGAGGCAAAGATGATGCAACGCATTCTTGAGGGACAGATTCGAGCATTGGAGAAAACATCGACTTCGCCAAAAAAGCTGAAACAATCCTTAACTATCGAGCAGGCCCATGTAAACGATGAAAAGTTAAAGAAGCAGCTGGTGGGGCTCAAAGCGAGGCATGAAAAACTGACAGACCTTCTTGAGAACGATCCCGATAACGAAAAGTATTTATCGCTAATTTCCAAGTTGGAGATAGCAATTCAAAACATAATTGTTGTTACATCTGAAAGGTCGGAAAATGCATAATCCCCTTCTGAACAGTTACTGATGGAGGACAGGTTCTCAATTATGTAATAAATGTTACCAAAGTAAATTTTTATATTAGAGGTATATTTTTGAAAATAATGAAGGTGATAGATACGACTGCTCATTTAATTTTATGCAATTCTTGATTTGCTCTTTTTTGGCTGTGTACTGCTGAACATCTCTTGGAACAACCATGAGTTTATTGTGCAATCTAGACGAATATATAACGACACCACCACTGTACGTTCCTAGAAATGGTGAAATGGGGTGGAAAAACTCTCCGCGTGAGACCAAGGTGCAATGTATAAGGGACAAGTTGGTGCATTACGAGTTTATTTGATTGGACCAAAAAATTTTGTGCGATACATTAACGCAACACGCAATGCGACAAAAAATTGTTCCAAAATGTGATAACCCAACCCTAACATAGCTTATGTTTTAAGTCTTACTTCCAAAGGATTGAGTAAATTTCTCCATTTTCAACCTCATTGAAGTTAAGTCGGAATTGACTTTTGCAGCAACCGCCGCAGTATTTTCATTGAATTGCCTCAAGTTTTCGTTGACACTTGCTTGTTTCATATTCATAGGTGACGTTGCGGGGGCTTGCTGTGCCGCCTCAAAGCCCTGTTTTACCTTCTCACTGAATTGTCGTACGTTATCACCAACCGCTGATACTGCAGCAGTCGACGCACTGACTTTGAAACCCATCTTTTCCAAGACAAGCTGCTGCTCCAACTTTTTCATACCCTTCAAATCCATAACAGATTGGGCATCGTCTAACGACGCATTAGGCCAATTCGATTTGAACATATCTGGCAATAACTCTGTTGGCGTTCCAACAAGTTTGAGTATAATTTCTATTCGTGCAAATTCCTGAGAGACGGTCTTTGTGTACATGGAAAGCGTCGCATTCTTAGTTGGTTCGGGAAGTCTCAAACACAAAGTTTTGAGATTGTACACATCCAACAAGAGCTGCTGGGTCCCTGGCTCACTTATTTTCTTAACACGCCCTAATGCTAAATTATAGGAAGAGATGAATACTCTTGAAAACTTGTCGCAAAATGAAGTGAAGTATGAAGGCGGGATTGATTTACGCACTACTTCCACAAATGATTCAATGATTTTGTGAATAGTCCGCACATATTCACTCTCTTCACTCACAAGCTCGACTGTTCCCCATGAAATATTGACCAACTCTTTCAGAGAAGGCTCAAGTCTTGACTCCAAACCTGAAACCAAAACCTGGATTGATTTTGCTATGTGATCGAGAAAAGCATCTTGTACAGGCAAGAGATCAATTTTATCGTTGTAATCGTCATTGATCTGCTCTGTAATTAATTCTTGCAATGCTTCAACATTTTCTGCACAATACTCGCAAGTATTAATAACATGGCATATATTTTGCTCTTCATCATCTGGAATACGGTACTGTACTGGTGATGATATGATATTGGAAGCTCCAAAAGCAAAAGATGCTGCCGTAGAAACAGATGTGGGTAACTTTTGAAACATGACATTTGCGTAGTTTTCTAAACTTTTCTTGAACACTTGGTAAAGCATGAAAAACGTTTCCCCTCTTGACAACACCGTACATCTGGTGATACTATTCTTCATGTAAACAAATAAGTCTGTCGAAGACGTGAACACTGGATATTCGCCTCTAGAAGCGATAGAATTGTCCTTCCCAGCCTTTGCGATTTGTTGAGACATATTCTGTTGTTCCAGCGAGACATATGGCTCAAGATAGGGATCAAACACTGATGAAGCAATACCGATTATAGATTGAGGTTTTTCTATTTCAACCTTTCCGCGAAGAACTACTTTTTCAGATACATTAGCTTTTTCTCTGGCAATTCTAGCTCTTATTCCTTTTGCACTCTTCGGAGAGAATTGGTTTCCTAATTCGTCGTATTCCATACTTTCGTCATCGTCGTCCTGGTTGTTAGCGGCTGTATCAAAATTTACACCATATTCACGTTTGAGACGTGCAGTCATTTCTTTTTCGAACAATCGAGTCTTTTGCAAAGCCTGAACAAGAGCAGATACATTCTTTTCAGTACTTCCTCCTGTTTCAGGATCCTTTAAATGAAGCAAAAAATGCTCTCTAGTCTTTATTGAAATGGTAAAAAGATCATTAGCTCAAAAATGCCAGAGAACTCTTGTGATTCGACATACCTGGATCAAAAACAAATTCGTCAACTTATAATGGATCGGCCAATTGTTTGGAAAGACCTTCGAAAAATGTTTGTCAATGACTCTTAACAACTTCCGGAACCATACGAAACGACGGTCAATTTGATCGAGCCCTCCAATGTTTTCAACATATGATTTCTTTTTCCCGAAAGAACGTCGATAAGGAGCGAGTTGATCGACACAAAATGCGCTGAGTTGCCGTTTGCAAGCGCCTTGTCCTAAGGCTTCAAGTGCAAAACACGCCTCCGTTAGCGTTTCACAAAGGTGTGGTAAACCAATGTTATCGTCAACTCCGTCCGTTTCGCCCGTCCCATCCTCTTCACCTACAAGTTCTCCGACTCTTCGAAAGTCACGTTCAATACGATCGACGAGCTTCTTTTTCAAACTCTCAACTTCAGTCCTGGGTTCTGCAACCTTTGCAATTCCCTTGTAAGCCTCAAAATGACCCAATAGAAGATCGATTGCATCCAACAAGTTCGCAGCCTCGCGAAATTGAATTTCAGCCCCATCATCATCCTCAACATCCAGCGCATTTTTCAAACGTTGGGTAGCCGAAGTTAACATATGCAACCGTTTCAACGTCGTAATAGTCCGTTGCAAGTGCCCCTTTGCCAGATCTAACTTTTGCATCTCATTTGTAATTTCCTGCACGGCCCGTTCACTAGCACTAGCCTTCGATTGAATAGCGGAAATTTTCCCCTTTAACCTCAAAACATTTCGGGACAGTTCCTTAGCAGTATCTTCACTCACTTGACTACTGCACTCTACATTCATAGCAGCATCATTAATGCAGGTAGAAATAGACTTGTCCAATGTTTCAATTCTCATGGAGACAGCAGTACGTAGTTCCGGCAGGATGGCCTGAAGCTGAGCTTCTGATTTAAAATGCTGATTCAAAAATGTTACCGGGTCGAACACAGATCCATTCTCACCACCATCGACGGACTTTGGTACCTCGTTTAGTATTCGATCGATATCCGTTGAGGATGGAGATAATGGATGACGAGAGGACGATGATGATGATGAATACGTCGAAGGTGGTTCACTCGATGATGCCATTTTGTTTGTGTCGGGTTTACCGATTTATTGGAATGTTCGATGGATGATTATATATTGGTTGGACAGTGCTTTTCAAATGTGTACTACTCGTATGTGTGGTTATTTCTACGATTGTCTTTGTGAATGTGATTGGTAGGATCCGTTTGACGTGAAACAGAATAGTGGTACCAAAATAATATAGAAAATATATAAAGATAGTGCTCACAACGTTTTGGTAACTTCTACTATTTTGGTGTGTTCGAGAATGCGACATTTTGGATTGATACACTTCACTGTGGGCTTGGGCTTGGGCTTGGGCTTGGGCTTGTGTAGCATGCCGCGTGTGTCGCAAATCGCAATGATGGACTGACTCTGGTAATATCTTCATAAAACGGATTCCCCCAAAATACACGTACCTATATAGTACATCTTAACATTCATCGTTGTCAATATCGTTTTGCGGAGGTTTAGATTGTGTTCTATTTGGACTACCGGTAGAACAATGACAGGTTGTAATTTGTGACATTCACAAACCATTACGAGAGAGGGGAATCGGTATACGCGTGGTAAATAGTAAACATGATCCAAGCGGATAAGATTTTGACGGGTCTGATCTGATCTGATCTGATATGATATGATATGATCTGTAATGTTTGGGAGAAAAACACTCCACGTATGGTGGGATGGGTTTGAGCGGCAACTGAACAACAAATTTAATTCTTATGATACACATGAGCGAAGGGTAGTAGTAGATTCCGATGACCAGAAGCTCCGTACTTTGAGCAGGAAAGTTAACTCAAATTTACTGTCGGCAACCCAAGGCAATGATGAGCATTGAAAGATCTAAAGTACATATCATAATTACAATCGAGAATGTAATATCAGCATTCAGAAATGAGGTGAATTAGAAATGTCCAACTAAAACCTTCAATGAAGGAAGCAGGCGGACCATCCGTGTTAATGAGGTTGGAAACCGCAACAGTCTGAGATCCAATAGGAATGGACGAGGTCGCGGAAATGAAATGGATCTAATCGGATCACATTAAGAAGAAGATCAGACGCAAGAAAGGTTCCATACCAAGATAGTACACAGCTGCAAGTTTATCCGTCATGTACCTATACTGACGTTGAGTGACTCAAATTATCTGAAGCAGAGAAAGCGCATATACGAGATGAAAGAGATAGACATAAAAGGCAACGACTTCACTGTATCGTAATATATTATCTGTAACATAACAACCACAAGAACAACCATGTAAGACGACATCAGGTCAATCGGACAAAGGATTTCTCCAGTGGAATCTAATTGATCAAATAAGAATGGAATACTATTTTGAGTGGTGGGGGTGAGCAAACCAGTATATGAAGCCGAAAGCAACGACAGATCAGTAAGAGCAGTTGAGGTTGAGAGAACCAACGCAAAGACAACATCAAATGATTAGTCATTTTCGAGCCGACATCCGGTCACATAGCGACACAAAGCAAAGGCATTTAATTTAGGATCTAATTTGAGAGAAATCCCCATCACTTAACGTACAGTAGACTTATACCCTTACGATCCATCATACCAACCATTACACGATATCCCGATAGTGTTAGGTACAACGATGGTGACGGACACACGAACAAAATAATTCACTTTGCTCATCAACGAAGCATAATTTCGGTAACAAACTGAATCAATCATTAATTAACCCTAATCAACTGCAATACCAAATTCAATCTATTCTTGAGTATAGCGCGAGTACCTTTCCTTTTATAATCCAAAAGAGTTATGATTCCAGTTTTACGCAATTCTGCTCTCGCCTGAACTAAAGAATAGATTACATTAACATTTCCATTTTTCAAACATAAGTAAAATTTACTAATTTCATTTTTTAAAAGGTGAGTTTTCCTCAATATTTTCTTAACGGAATAAAATTTAGATTAAGATGTAGAATGGTAACTTGTAGAAATTTTGAAATTATGCTTCTTTATATTCACTGAAATAACGTGAAGAACTATTTACTATTACTGTTGGAAAATCAATCCATTTAGTGCTCGTGAGTCCAGTATCCTAAGATGATGGCGAGTATCTATAAGATGTCGAGTAGAAATATGATTTTGGTCTTCAAATATTATCCTTAAGGTGTTAA
>Ga0115008_10005418_pt1 | contig 10545 bp, 7 predicted proteins | sample FraStrMetagenome_FD_87164 | JGI IMG/M metagenome (GOLD analysis project Ga0115008, IMG submission 87164) | Marine eukaryotic phytoplankton communities from Arctic Ocean - Fram Strait ARC3M Metagenome | ecosystem: Environmental > Aquatic > Marine > Oceanic | place: Fram Strait | collected 2012-06-18
AATGTAACGATGTATCGATTGGCGTAACGGTCGCTCGACATTTTATGGAACAGGCACATCGAAACTTTGCTTTCGTTGGATTAAACAATGAACGCTGGTCAATCGAACGCGGCCAGGGCTTTAAGGATGAGCTACAAACCCATGACGAACAGGTCGAAACATACTATTTAAATCAATCTTCGCAGAATGATAATGTTGCCGCCGAAAACTTTGGCTCACTCAAAGCATGGCTATCGCAGTTACAAAATCCAGTAGGCATCATGGTGGCGAGCGATCAATTTGCGCCTATTGTCTTTGAGGCCTGCCACCAGATTGGACTGTCTATTCCTGAGGATGTCAGCGTTGTCAGTGTCGACAATGACCCCCCGTTTTGCGATCTGTGCCGCCCTCGCTTGAGCAGTGTTGAACCCAACCATGCGTTAGTCGGCTATCAGGCAGCTCTAACCCTCGAGGCGCTGATCAACGGCCAGGCACTCACAAAGCAAGTGATCGAAATCGACCTGCATACACTGCACCCCAGACTTTCCAGTGACTTGATTGCGATCGATGATCCGCAAATATTAAAAGCACTACACTTCACGCGCAAGCATGCCTGTGATGGCATCAGCATTGATGACATCGCGCAAGCAGCTGGACTCTCGCGCAGCCCATTACAGCGCCGCTTTCGACGCGTATTGAACCGTACTGCGGGTGAAATCATTCTAACTGAAAAACTACGTAGTGCACGCGCAATGCTCAGCCAGACACAGCTTCCACTTTCCTTGGTGGCCGAACGCAGCGGCTTCAATTGCCAAGAATACATGAACTACATATTTAAAAAGCATCTGCAGACGAGTCCTCGTCAGTACCGGCTGCAATTCTTGCAATCGACTGAAAAATTCAGTCCAATTAAACGCCTTTGATTTGCCATACTTTCTCGTTTCCGAAAAGTGGTCGCTTATGAGAATTCACCGAATTTTAGCGCAAGCAGCGGCTCGCATCGTAGACAGCGTTTTTGAGCAAGGTAAAGTGCTGGACTACCAGCTGGCCAAGGCTTTCGAAGCGCATCCAAAATGGGGCAAGCGCGACCGAGGCTTTGTCGCTGAAACCGTCTTTGAAGTCATACGTTGGCGACGCGCGCTCAGCTTCGTCGTCGACAGCCCAGATACCGATGCGCTATGCGCCGCACAGTGGCTGCGCATGGGCTATGAATTGCCGGCATGGTGGACTTATCGTGGCGCGAGCGTCGAGAGCATGCTGCCCCGCCAAGCCGATTTATTGCAGCAACCGCGCGCGATCCGAGAATCCATACCTGATTGGCTCGACACACTCGGGCAACAAGAATTAGGCATTAACTGGGATGCAGAATTGACTGCGCTCAATTCTCGCAGCCGCGTCTACCTCAGAGTCAACACGCTGCGAACCACTCGCCCGCAAGCCATTGAATGGTTGGCCAGTCACAATGTAATTGCAACGGCAGTCCCGCAATTACCCGACGCGCTAGTATTACCACCGGGTAAAACGATTGCAAAAACTTTACACCGTGATGGCCGAGTAGAAATTCAAGATGCCGGCTCTCAAATGATCGCTCCCCTGCTAGCTGCCGCCAAGGGCCAGCACATTATTGATTGCTGTGCCGGTGCTGGCGGAAAGACAGTCCATTTGGCAGCATTAGTACACAACAAGGCTCGCATCACAGCCATGGACATTGCGCCCAAAAAACTTGCGAAACTAATGCAACGTGCCAAGCGCGCCAAAGCCTCATCATCCATTCAGACAAGAGAAATAAACGCTCAAACACTGCAGGCTTTAAACGCGAGTGCCGACCGATTACTAATCGATGCACCCTGCTCCGGGCTCGGCACATTGAAGCGTCAACCTGACCTAAAATGGCGCATCACAGCCGAACAATTCAATCGCGTCCGCAATACCCAATCCGAGCTGCTGGCATCCTACACCAGCATGCTTAAACCTGGCGGTCGCTTGGTATATGCCACCTGCTCACTACTACCTTCCGAAAATCGCCACGCACTGCAACAACTACTAGACAGCGGGCAATGGCAATTGGAAGAAGAATGCTCGGTTTCTCCAGCAGCAACTGGCTTCGATGGGTTCTACGCCGCCGCACTGATTAAGCGTCCTGCGCCCGAATAAGCCGAGGCCAGCGGATCGCGCTACGACTCAATTCCACGCATAAAAAAGGCCCTCCGAATTTCGGAGGGCCTTGCTTGTTACAAACTGTGTGACTTTATAGTAAGCTGTATCCCGCAGGACTACATCATACCGGGCATGCCACCCATACCACCCATGCCACCCATGTCAGGCATGCCAGCTGCGGCACCCTTTTCATCTGGCTCATCAGTGATCATGCACTCAGTAGTCAGTAAGAGACCCGCAACTGAACCCGCATTCTGCAATGCAGTACGAGTCACCTTAGCAGGATCTACAACACCAGCTGCGATCAGGTCAACATATTCGCCTGTGGCGACGTTGTAACCGTTGCCACCTTCAGCTTTAAGAACTTCAGCAACTACCAATGAGCCTTCTACGCCAGCATTTTGGCAAAGTTGGCGTAGTGGTGCTTCAATCGCACGACGTACGATTTGTGCGCCCAATGCTTCATCACCTTCGAGTTCTAAAGCAGTTTGATCGATGGAACTTGCAGCACGTAGCAGAGCAACTCCACCACCTGGCAAGATACCTTCTTCAACAGCCGCACGTGTCGCGTGCAAAGCGTCGTCCACACGATCTTTCTTCTCCTTCATCTCTGGCTCAGTCTGCGCACCAACATTGATGACAGCCACACCACCGGCGATTTTGGCCAAGCGTTCTTGCAGCTTTTCACGATCGTAATCGGAACTTGTTTCTTCGATCTGGCGACGAATCAATTTAACCCGCGCTTGGATATCAGAGCTCTTACCGGCACCTTCAACGATTGTTGTGGAGTCCTTGTCAATCGAGACACGCTTAGCACTACCAAGGTCGCTGATTTGAACATTTTCGAGCTTAAGCCCGAGATCCTCAGTGATGCAACGGCCACCAGTCAATACCGCAATATCTTCCAGCATAGCCTTGCGGCGATCGCCGAATCCTGGTGCCTTGACTGCAGCAACATTCAATGTGCCACGTAGCTTATTCACTACTAGTGCTGCCAATGCTTCGCCTTCGATATCTTCAGCGATGATCAAAAATGGCTTATTGGTCTTAGCAACAATTTGCAACAGAGGAAGAATCTCACTCAGGCTGCTGATCTTTTTTTCATGGATCAGAACGTGCGCGTCATCGAACTGTACTTCCATCGACTCATTGTCGGTGCAGAAGTAAGGGCTTAAATAGCCTTTGTCGAACTGCATACCTTCAACCACATCCAGCGAAGTTTCGATCCCCTTGGCTTCTTCGACAGTAATTGTACCGTCTTTGCCTACGCGATCCATCGCATCAGCAATGATTTCACCAATTTCAGTATCCCAATTGGCAGATACTGTAGCGACCTGACGAATTTCTTCGCGGTCTTTGACTGGGTTACTTTGATTCGCAAATGCAACAGTTGCACCCGCAACAGCTTTGTCGATACCACGCTTAAGGTAAACTGGGTTAGCACCCGCTGCCACATTCTTGATGCCTTCGCGATAAATCGCTTCAGCCAAAACAGTTGCAGTTGTAGTACCGTCACCCGCAGTGTCAGAAGTCTTGGAAGCCACTTCGCGCACCATTTGAGCGCCCATGTTTTCAAATGGATCGGACAAATCGATTTCTTTCGCAACCGATACACCATCCTTAGTGACCGAAGGTGAACCGAATTTTTTGTCGATCAACACATTGCGACCCTTCGGTCCAAGTGTCACTTTGACTGCTTTGGAAAGAGTTTCTACACCCTTCAAGATTTTTTTACGTGCTGCCTCGTCGAATAAAATTTGCTTACCCATAATTAGTTATATTTGAATTTATTAATGTTAAAGTCGCGGACTTCAATTTAAGCGATGACGCCTAAAATGCTGTCCTCTTCGATCAAGATAAAATCGACACCATCGACCTTGACGGGCGTGCCGCCGTAAGATGGAAGCAGAACTTTGTCGCCCACACTGACATTGAAAGCTACCAGTTTACCATCTTCTCCCTTTTTGCCAGTACCCAAGGCAACCACTTCGGCCTCTTGGGACTTTTCTTTGGCTGAATCAGGAATAATGATTCCGCCGCGGACTTGCTCATCTTCTTCGATGCGTTTTAAAAGAACGCGTTCACCCAATGGTTTGATCTTCATAGTAGTATATTTTATTAATTTGAGACTTGGTAGTTAACAAAAAGCAGGGCGCTTATTTTAGGGTCAGCGCCCTGCCTTGTTAAAATTATTTCTTGGCTTCTTCTTCGTCGACAACTTCGAAATCAGCGTCGACCGCATCGGCCTCGGCTTGTTTCGGCTCGGACGCATCGCCAGCGGCGGCGTCAGCTGATCCAGCTTCACCTGCTTCACCTTCAGCTTGACTATACATCTCTTGAGCAAACGCTTGTAACAGCTCCATCAACTTTTCCTTCGGTGCCTTTAAAGCTTCTGCATCTGAATCTTGATTTTCTAGCACCGCTTTAGCTTCAGTGATCGCAGCTTCGACTTCTGCTTTCTTTTCAGCCGGGATCTTGTCTTCCAATTCCTTGACTTGCTTTTCGGCTTGATAGACCAAGTTGTCCAATTCATTACGCGCTTCCACTCGTTCTTTCAGCGCCGCATCATCAGATGCGTGCGCTTCTGCTTCACGCTTCAGCTTCTCAACCTCTTCCTTATCTAGGCCAGAAGAACCAGAAATTGTGATTTTTTGCTCTTTGCCAGTACCTTGATCCTTAGCACTGACGTTCAGGATACCATTGGCATCAATGTCAAAAGTCACTTCGACTTGTGGTGTGCCACGTGTAGCGGCAGGAATGCCATCTAAACGAAAGTTACCTAGTACCTTGTTATCCTGAGCCATCGGGCGCTCACCTTGCAGCACTTTAATGTCAACTGCAGTTTGGTTATCGGCGTAAGTGGAAAATGTTTGGCTCTTCTTAGTTGGGATCGTTGTATTACGCTCGATCATTGCAGTCGCCACACCTCCAGCAGTTTCAATCGCGAGTGTTAATGGAGTCACATCCAGCAGTAAAACATCTCGGACATCGCCCTTGAGTACTCCACCTTGAATGGCAGCACCAATCGCTACCACCTCGTCAGGATTCACACCTTGGTGTGGTGCCTTACCAGTTAAGTCCTTAGCAATCTCTACCACCTTGGGCGCACGTGTCATTCCACCGACCAATACTAACTCACCGATTTCTGCCGCAGTGTGACCAGAATCCTTCAAGCATGAGTTGAAGGGACCGATGGTGCGTTGGTAAAGCGAATCACAGATCTGCTCCAAGTTGGCACGTGTCAGCGTGATGTTCAGGTGCTTAGGTCCTGTAGAGTCGGCCGTGATGAAGGGTAAGTTGATGTCAGTACTTTGAGTCGACGACAAGGCGATCTTAGCCTTTTCAGCTTCTTCCTTCAAGCGCTGCAAAGCCATATTGTCAGAACGCAGATCAATGCCTTGCTCATCTTGAAAAGACTTAATCAAGTGATCAATCAAAGCGCTATCCCAGTTATCGCCACCTAGGTGTGTGTCACCGTTAGTCGCTTTAACTTCGAATACACCGTCACCAATTTCGAGGATCGAGATATCAAAAGTACCACCACCCAAATCATAGACTGCGATCACTTCATCGTTACCCTTATCTAGTCCATAAGCCAAGGCCGCAGCTGTTGGCTCATTGATAATGCGCTTTACATCTAAGCCAGCGATTTGCCCCGCGTCCTTAGTCGCCTGGCGCTGTGCATCATTAAAGTACGCGGGCACTGTAATAACTGCTTCGGTAACTGTTTCACCCAGATACGCCTCAGCGTCTGATTTTAGCTTCTGCAAAATCATTGCAGAAATTTGCTCAGGGGCGAAATCTTCTTTCTTACCTTTAACTTCTGCCTGTATATAAGCATCACCATTCTTACCTTTGACGACTGCATAAGGAAGACTCTTAGACTCTTCCTGCACTTCGCTAAATTTACGTCCTATAAAACGCTTAGCAGAAAAGATTGTATTGTTTGGGTTAGTGACTGCCTGACGCTTGGCTGCTTGACCAACTAGACGTTCACCGTTTTTGGCGAATGCCACGATTGACGGTGTAGTGCGTGCACCTTCCGAGTTGGGTATGACTACTGGCTCTCCACCTTCCATGACGGAGATGCAAGAGTTGGTAGTGCCGAGATCGATTCCAATTATTTTACTCATGGCGTTTTTACAGCAACCCTAATGCCAAACAACTACAAAAAACACATAACACTTATCATCAGGTACTTAAATATTAAAAAGCCCCCGAGGTTTTAAAAAAAAAGCCAAGTTTAACGTCAAAATGTCACAAGTTTTGTCACAGCTGTTCATAACTGTGCCATACTGTGACAGTCGGCGGGCACTCTGGGTAAACATTTTCACCCAGATCTAAGCAATGGCATTGCTATTCGCAAAAGACTCGACTCACTACTGCATATGCTGCCGTTAAAAAAGAAAAAAAAGGTCGATTACGAGGCATTGAATTCGGCACTCATGCGTATACCCCGAATGGATGTGGCAACTGCGCGTAATTTAATTGATATCGGCATAAGTGAAATTTACGAACTGCATGGGCGCGCTCCCGAGGTGCTAATGGAGGAAGCACGCGCTAAAAGTGATGAAATTCCTGACGACCGTATTCGCTACTTTCGCATGGCCGTCTACTTTGCAGAGACAGAAAATCCAGCCAACCACCGGCTACACCCAGACGCTTGGAATTAAGGCGCCTTAGCATAGATATGACTACAAATCAATCAGGCATTCATATACCCGCAATTTTGCCAGTCATGACTCTGGGTGAAACGGTGCTATTTCCACAAGCAATCTTGCCGCTGCATATTTTTGAACCGCGTTACCGTACGATGCTAAAAGACGTGCTCAATCATGATCGATTATTTGCCATCGCAACCCACGCACCATCTAAATCCCCTACACTAGCAATGCAAGATACGCCTTACCCGGTTGCATGCGTCGGCATCGTACGCGCCTGTATTGCGGATGCAAACGGCAGTTCGAATCTGGTGCTGCAAGGCGTAGCACGCATTCAACTCGAACAAGTCTTATGTGAATCGCCCTACCGAACCGCGTTGGTACAACAAATTCACAGCGAAGATTACAATGCAACCGAACAAATCAGCCAGCTCAGAGCCAAATTGTTCAGTTTGATCCGCATCCAACGCAAATTAGGTGCTAAAATCCCAAAAGATATCATCGGTTTCCTACAGTCGCTCTCAAAGCCGGAGGATGCACTGGATCTTGCCATTCACTCCTTTTGCCAATCGACTGAACTGCGTTTGAAACTACTTGAGACGCATAGTATCCTGGCTCGCTTCCAGCAGTTCTTTGATTTTATGGCGTTAGAAATTGAACGACTTAAGATGGATAATAATTTGCGCAGTGACATGGATGAAGAGCAAATAGGACTCAACTAACAGTCGAATCACAAAAACTGAAGGTTGGACAAATCAGCTTCGGGCTGCATGCATGGCTTTATGACTGCTGAAACGATCACACACTGGCTGCTACAATACAAACTGAGCTCAGCAGCTGCAGAGCTCTTAGGTCTGGTGACCGCGGTTTTATACATTTTAACTTTAGCCCTGTTGGCGAATTTTGCAGCTAAGCGATTAATCCAATATGTGATCCATCCTATCATTCGCAAAACTGCTATTAAATGGGATGACGTACTGATTCAAAAAAATGTCATTGTTCGCTGCTCTCACATAATTCCAGCCGCAGTCATACACCTGATGGCGCCAAGTGTATTTGAACTCGCACCGCGAGTCGCCGCATTTTTTCAGGTATTAGTCAATGGCTACCTGATTCTAATTGGCCTATTTGTGTTGGATGCGGCACTAAACTGCATTCGAAGTTTGTGGGAACGAAGCTCAGTGGGCAAGCGCTACCCGGCCAATAGCGCGATTCAAGCAATCAAACTACTCGTCAACCTGATCGGAGTCATATTGATTCTTTCGGTCATCATGGGCAAATCACCGCTGGTCTTTTTCTCGGGCCTCGGCGCAGCCACGGCCATTTTACTGTTGGTTTTTAAGGATGCCATTCTCGGTTTGGTAGCGGGCATTCAACTTTCACTCAACAATATGGTTATGATGGGCGACTGGATCGAGATGCCCGACCGTGGCGCAGATGGTGAAGTGATTGATGTGTCCTTAACCACGGTCAAAATACAAAATTGGAATAAAACGATCACCACAATTCCAACTTACACGCTGATCAGCGAATCATTTAAAAATTGGCGCGGAATGAGCGATTCCGGCGGCCGCCGCATTAAGCGCGCCTTACACTTAGACATGCGCAGCATTCAGTTTGCTGACGCAACACTCTTGCAACGCTTTGAACGCATGCGGCTGTTAAAGCCCTACCTGACCGAAAAACTAAGTGAGATACAATTATATAATACAAATTTAGGCGACGACCTTTCAGAGCTAATCAATAGCCGCCAGCTCACAAATGTAGGCACCTTTAGAGCATACTGTGTCGCTTATTTGCGCAATCATCCTAAAATTCGACAAGACATGACGCTGCTGGTACGTCAACTGGCGCCGGCACAAAATGGATTGCCAATTGAAATTTATGTATTTTGTAGCGACACTGCTTGGAGTCGGTACGAGGACATTCAAGCTGATCTGTTTGATCATTTACTTTCTGTTATACCCGAATTTAAACTACAGATTTTCCAAGCTCCTAGTGGCAATGACTTGGCCAGTCTAAGTCACCTGACGACACAAGTATGACCTTACAGCTCGCATAATTTGAGAGATCCAGTGTCGCGAGGCCGAAGCAAGATAGTTGATACCAGCAATCAGCTAAACTTAGGTCTCGATCACGCTTAGCAGCTCGCAGAAATCTCTCGATTCAAGACCTGTTAACCGCTCTCAAGCAGCGAGTTTTTTCACGATACAAATAAAGTGACCTCGAAAAATATAAGACTTACTAACATTGGTGCTTGTTATCTGACTGCGACCTGTTATGCCCTGCCGACTCACTTCGCTCAACTCGTAATATAAATATGAGTCGCGTCACCCGCTCAAGTGTCGGTAATGCCGGTCAACGAGCGCTTCAAAATCGATACTATGGACACAAAGTTTTCAGATCTCGGGCTACGCCCAGAACTCCTTGAGAGTATTCAATGCCTCGGCTACGAAACTCCTTCCCCAATTCAGGTTAAAACCATTCCAGTCGCAATGACTGGAAAAGACATCGTTGGCCTATCACAAACCGGCTCGGGTAAGACCGCCGCTTTTGGCTTGCCTGCACTCAATCAGATCGACGTCAATCGCAACGAGACACAGGTACTGATCCTTTGCCCGACTCGCGAACTGGCAGTTCAAGTCTGTGGCGAAATCCACCGACTTGCCAGCAAGTTAAAAGGCCTGGTGGCGGTGCCGGTTTACGGCGGCGCTCCGCTAGATCGCCAAATGCGTGCACTTCGCCAAGGCGCTCACATTGTAGTCGGCACACCCGGTCGCGTGATGGATCACCTGCGCCGCAAAACTTTGCGCACCGATGCGATCAAGATTTGCATTTTGGATGAAGCAGACCGAATGCTGGACATGGGCTTCCGCGAAGACATGGAGATCATTTTAGGTGGCGTACCCGAAGGTCGACAAACACTGTTCTTTTCTGCCACCATGAATCGTGGCGTTGAGGGTTTGATCCGCAGCTTTAGTAATAATGCACAACAAATCTCAATCGAACGCAAATCGCTGACTGTCGATACAATCGAACAGATGTACTATGAAGTGCGTAGCCGCTCAAAAGTCGAAGTATTGTGCCGACTGCTCGACATGGAAACAAAGCCTCGTGGCATCGTTTTTTGTAACACTAAGCAGATGGTGGAGGATGCTTGCGAAGCACTCGCTGCACGCGGCTACATTGCAGACCGCATTCACGGCGACATCACTCAAGCTAACCGAGAACGCGTAATTAAACGCTTCAAAGATGGTTCGGTTGAACTCCTAGTCGCCACTGATGTGGCCGCACGGGGACTTGATATTGACGACGTTGACATCGTATTTAATTTCGACTTGCCACATGATCCCGAAGACTACGTTCACCGAATCGGCCGTACTGGCCGGGCTGGACGCTCAGGTAAATCGGTTACATTCGTATTCGGTCGCGACATTTACCGCTTGGAAGCCATTGAGCGTTACACGCGCCAAGTGGTCCGTCGCATGAAGATTCCTTCGATGGAAGAAGTAGAAGGCAGGAAAACTGATCGCGTGTTTAATTTAGTGCGTGATTCACTCGAGGCCGGCACCTTCAAAGATCACGGTCACCATGTTGATCGTCTGCTAGACGCTGGTCACACACCTACGGATATTGCAAGTGCGCTCTTTGACCTGTTGGGTAAGGAAGAAATCCGTGAAGGCGAAAGCATCCAGGAAGATAATGAGCCCTACCACGACAAACCTCAGAGTAGAGGTCGCGGCAAAGG
>Ga0115008_10005420_pt1 | contig 10541 bp, 5 predicted proteins | sample FraStrMetagenome_FD_87164 | JGI IMG/M metagenome (GOLD analysis project Ga0115008, IMG submission 87164) | Marine eukaryotic phytoplankton communities from Arctic Ocean - Fram Strait ARC3M Metagenome | ecosystem: Environmental > Aquatic > Marine > Oceanic | place: Fram Strait | collected 2012-06-18
TATTGATCTCTTTAAGACACATGATTTCTAAATAATCTAATGGATACTGTTATTTATGTTTATAACGATACAATGAATGATTCCTAATATCTAGAAATAAGAATCTCTGTTTATGTCTCATCCTAAATCAATCCATTTTATAAACATATCCCATCATCTAAGGAGGTTTCATCAATCTCCCTTTCTTAATCTATTCCTAACAATCTTTATCTTGTTATATTCTTATTATATTCACTCTTTACTCTATAATTTGGTTTATTATGTTGTTTTTACTATATTTGATAGCTGTCACTTTCTCTTCATCTACTAGATTTGGATCTATTCCCTTTTCTAATAATGTCTGAACAATATCTCTATCATTATTCTTACAACCAATATGTAATGCACTCCCTTTCTAAGTAGTTTGGTTCACATCAATATGTTTGTTATCTAATAATAGTTTTGTAATTTCAGAATTATTCTTATGAACTGATAATTGCAATGGAGTCCAATTATCTAAAGTGGTTTGATTAGGATCAATATTAGATTAACTTAGAAAGAAATCCACAGTCTAAATGTCATTCTGAAATATTGCGAAATGAAGAACATTCCATCCACAATTTCCTAAATAATTCAGAATATATGGTTTCTTACTAACTATATCTTTGATTTCATCCAATTTACGATGTTAAGTCAACTTTAATAATGATTCAACCTGATTCTTGATTTCTTTCTCTTTCTGATCATTCTACTAATTGTAATCATCATATTCTAAATCCATAATGTAATCTTGGTTTTCATCAGGTGTCTGACTCACTCCTTATTCAGTACTACTCATACTTAATTGAATAACTTCCTCTTTCTCTTCTTCACTGATTGTTCCCAATTATAGTAATCCTAACTTATTATAGAAATTATTAGATATTCTTTTCTATTGGTTCTGTTTCAATTCGTTCTATGATTGAATGTATTCTAAGAATATGATGCAATTAGTGTGAATATCATAGAACTCAACATTGAAGTCTTCTTTCACTCTAATTGTGAAATTAGATCTGATTATTTTCAACAACTACTTATTAATTGGTATTTTGAATTTTTCACTGATTCTCTGTTTAAGTATTCTGATGTCATCCTCTTTGTCTAGATCAATAGCTTTGGTGGTATAATTCCCAAATTATTGTTAATATCGTACTAACACTCTCATTATAATCTAGTCTACTTTATATAATAATTACTAACCAATATAGTATGTTATAAGATATTAGATCTAATTCATATCTTTTATAAATATTAAGAATGTCATTAGATTTGAATAAACTTGAAGAAGTAGAAAAACACTTGAGTACTAATGCCTACATTGGTGGTGAGGTTCCATCTGATTAGGATTGTCAAATGTTATTGAAAATGAAAGCTGCTCCTTCTAAAGAATCTCATCCTAATCTATATTTCTACTATTAGGCTATGTGTATGTTCAGACCTGAAGTCATGAAAACATGGAAACCAGTGGAAGTCAAAAAGGAAGAAGTCAAGGCTGATGATGATGATATGGATTTGTTCGGAAGTGAAGATGATGAAGAGAAGGCAGAAGCTGAGAGAGCCAGAGAAGAAAGAATCGAAAGGATTGCTAAAGAATAAATGGAAAAGAAGAAAAAGAAAGGAGTTATTGCTAAGAGTATTTTAGTATTCGATGTCAAAGTATATGAAATGGAATAAGATTTAATAGAATTATCCAAAAGAGTCTATGCATTGGAAGTCGATGGATTGATCTGGAACAAAGAACCTAAATTAGTAGAAATTGCATTCGGAATGAAGAAACTCCAAGTGGGTTGTGTTATTGAAGATGACAAAGTGTTGACAGAAGACTTGTTCGATTAGATCTAGGAATTCGGAGATGGTGAAGAAATCCAAAGTATCGATATTGTTTCAATGTAAAAATTATGATCTGATATATTATGTCTGATTCATATGATATTATGATTATCATTTCTTATTGTCTTTGGCTCCAACCACAATCTATTTACATCTCTTAATCACTAACATTCTCTTAGTCTGACATTTAGTACACTGAATCCTCAATGCTATCTTCTTAGTAGTCTTAGCCTTCTTTCTGAAAATAGGTTTAGTCTATCCACCATATCCTGACTATTTGGAATCATATCTTCTCTTCCCTTAAGCAGCAGTTGAATCTTTGCCTTTCTTGTATTATCCTACCTTATGGTTTGTATGTTTCACACATTTCTTACAATGAGTCTTTCTAGTCTTAGGAATCACTACCATTCTCTTATAATTTAAGATTTATATCCTATATTGATTATCTATTTAACAGAATATAAGGTTGTATTTATAATTGTATATATAGTCTTCAACAACACTTCTACTTCTTGTGTCTATCCTAATTACCTCTACTCACTATTAGACTCTATGTGCCTACTCTCTTTCTAGTTGGATCTGATTTGGAGAACACTAGTTATGCCACTTTATTAAACACATCTTCTACTCCAGTGGCTGTCTTTGCACTGGTGAAACATAAACTACAATTGTTCTGTTTAGCTATGTCATAAGCTCATGAAATATCCATACTATATTGATTCACTAAATCAGATTTATTAGCAGCTATCACTATTTGGATCTGATCTGGACCAAACTGTTTCAGTTCATCAAACCAATCCTATAAACAGTTGAAAGTATCTGAACTAGTCAAATCATAGACAATCACTGCTGCTTAAGCATCTAAATGTATATTTGATATGATGGATGTATATTGATATGAGAGTCTGTTTACCTTTATAATACATTGGAGCCAATGATCTATATTTCTCTTATCCTGCTGTATCCCAGATCTAGAAGTTCACTTTCTTCTACTCATATTCACATATTTTGGCCATGAAACTAGCTCCAACTGTACTTTCTTTATTTTCATCAAACTGATTGTTCACAAATCTAGACATCAATGATGATTTACCAACTGAAACATTCCCTAATAACACTATTTTGATTTCTTCTATGTTTTCTTTACATATTGAACTAACACTTTCCATTTGAATCTAATTCTAATCACATTATTGATATATTATAATTCTGATAAATAGTCTGATTCAGGAACTAGAATTTAATCAATTAATATATGACTAATCGGTTTGAATAGAACTTTCTAGCCAATGATGATTTCATGGATTTCGATAGTTAGTAGATCTAGAAGTAGAAGAATGATGTTTATGATGAGAATGTCAATTTATAACAGAAACTGTAATAATATGATAGAGATTTCCATAAAATACCAGAAATCAAATGAGAATCTAGTGACTTAAGACCATATTTGAATCAAAAAACTAATTATAACAATAATGACTTATTGATGATGAAACTAGAAAATGAGAAACTACAATATGAAATGTAAATATTATTCTATATTCTGATCATAGTCAGTAGTAGACATTGAAACATAAACAATATGAATAGAATATTGATCAGATAACAAATCAGAATTAGACTTAGATCTAGAAAATCAATAAACTATAAGAGTTTGTAGATGAATATAATAAGTTCAAATAGGAATTGATTCAGATTCATTAAGTAGATAATCAATACAGACTGAAAATATCATAAGCATTGATGATTTAAGAAAACAAAATGAAATAATTAGAAGAATAGTTATTAGAAACTTAATAGAAAGTATATTGATTGATTTATTTATAAGAATCAAAGGTTGAATTAAGTTGTTGAATCATCAGAAATAGAAAAAGAACATTATGAGAATGAATATGAACAACTACTGTTATAGAGATAAGATAAGAATGAAGGTTAGAAGGTAATATATTTAAAAGATTAGAAAGATCAATTATGAAAAGTGTTTAGGATACAAAGACAAATAGATAATTGAATAATAAAACCAAATAGTGAATTTAGAATTCAAAATAGAAAAGAAAGAATAAGAAATAAAAGATATCAAACAATCATTCAAGAAAAGAGATAATCAGAAGGACTAGGAAATAAAAGAATTAAAAACATTACTTGATAATGCTAGATCATGTGGAAATGTATAATTGATAAAATAGTTTAGAGTGTGAAGATTCAAAGGATTCAAACATAATATGAAGAATAGAAAAGTAGAATATAATAATAGAATCAAAGTTTATTTGTTGATAATTAGAATTATAAGAAATAGAAAGAACAATTAGAAAAAGAAAATATGAAATTGAATTAAACAGTAGATTAAATAAAAGACTTATCAAATAGTTTCAGATATGATTTTTCAGATGTTAAAGGTATTTTGGAATCAAAGATATTGAATCTAGAGAAAGAGAGAGATTAGATGTAAGATTAGATCAAATAATAGAATGAATTACTGAATCAATACAGTGAACAGTTGGGAAAGAATGATGAAAGTTTGAACAAATTCAAATTATAAAATATGAACTTAGTTCATTAATAGAAACAGTTTTAGAATAGTGAATAGAGTCAACAAGTAATGTTATAATGATATTGATAGACTGAATAGTTGAGAGCCAAACTATAAGATAAAGAAGAAAGACTGATAATGGCAGAAAAGACAATTGATAAATTAAACAATGAATAGTACTAATTGAAAGAGATGGTGAATGAGTAATAGAGTTTAATGCATACACAGTTGTAGAAAGTATTCAATCATTTATTTATGAATAGTTGAAATAAGGTTAAGCAATCAGTGGAAATCAAACAAACTTGATAAAAGAGAACGAATATTTATAGAAAAGACTTTCTGTCTATGAAACCAGATATTGATTTTATATTATTGATTATGAAATACGACTAGTTTTAAGATTTCTATTTACCATCAGAATATGGAAAACATTATGAATAATAGAGTTAGATTGAGACTCATCATAAATAAAGTAGTTTCTTTGATAATCAAGAGAATTAGATTGATAAATAGAATGATATTGGAATGAGAGACTAAATAACTAATAATATTGAAAGTAATTAATAGGAAGACAAGAAGTAGGATATAAAATAATCATAGAATAATGATGACTTCTTTAGTCTTGAGAATCAGAAGTAATAAGATGATTGTGAATAAGAATTAGATTTCATAAATCAGAAGTAGAAGCATAAACATAAAGATTCTGATACAAAATCAAAAGATGATGGATGTTTTCCAAATCTCAGTTATAAAGAAAGATTAATAGGATTCATTGTTTGCTATCTTATTGGTACTCAATTTTATTAAATAATAAATTCAAACTTATATTCAGTAACTTTGTATGATATAGGCACTATAATATAGTTGTTATCAACTGGATCTTTCATAATAGCAATCAAAGGTGATCCTACTAAGTTTGCAATTTCATTTTCATTTGGGAATGTAATCTCTCTTTTATCAACTGGCTTTCTTTCAGGTTTCAATAAATAATTATAAGAAATGAAGAAACCTCACATTATGGTTTATAGTTGTATTTATCTGATTTCAATAGTAATAACATTCATTTCTGTCATTCTGATTAAAAACAAAGTATTAGTGTCTGTGTTTGTTATTATTCAATTCATCAGTCAAATCTGTTATGTTATTAATAAAATGCCATTCATTAAGAAAGTTATATCCAAATGTCTGAAGTGTATTTGCAATTGATTTTTATATTTATGATTAGAAGTATTCATGATATTATATTAAATTAAATCAATCATCAAATATGTTTAGTAAAGTGGATATTGAAAATAACTCTGAAAACATATCTTTAGTAGGCTAGAAGTGTGTACCTCGTCTATCTTAAAGAGAAAGAATCATGGGATTCATAATATGTGTCCTTCTAGGCTTTTCTATCTAAATAATGAGTATTGGCAGTATTTTTGGTATTGTCACAGGGAATCCAGATAGATTTGCTATTTCATTCACTTTTGGAAACATAGTCTATTTGTTAGCTTCTTTCTTTTTAATAGGTCCATAAAGACAAGTCTAACAAATGTTCAGAAGAGAAAGAATCTATTTCACTTTCCTTTACTTATTGAGTCTAGTTGTAATGATAGTTCTACTAATAAGAAATAGTAATTTCATATTAACAACTGTTTCTACTGGATTCTAAATGATTACTTATCTTTTCTATGTTTTCAGTTATATTCCTGAAGGTACTGAATGTCTTTCAGGTTGTTTCAGAAGGATGTTCAATAGGTAATAATGATTATATCTAGATATCAAATACAAATATCAAATCATATTAATCAAGGTTGAATGAATATATTCTTTTAAGTTTGATGAATAAGAATCCATTCTTGTTTATACTGAAATATGTTTATTTGAGGTAGTGGTTGTAATCCAACTTAAGTAGGAACTAATATCAGTTTCATACTGAAAATAGAATCAGACATAAGTTATAATACTTTCTATATTTATCCTCCAATTATGAATGTTTATTACTATTCTTAGTTTAGATTGACCATTATTTATAGACTGTTCTAACTTATGTTTCTGATATTCACTTTATAATCCACCACTTAACCCATACTCTATATTCCTGAATATTCATAGTCCACTTTCAGTTTATTATCTTCTTCTTATTCAGTTTATATCACATTGATTTCATTAATATTGATTTATGATTCTCCTTCTCTGAACCATTAGACTTATACTGAGTTAGGAATATCAGAACTATTCAAATAAACTTAATAAACATCATGTTTATAGACTAAATCATCTATAACATATTCTTAATAGTTGTTACAATCATTGACTATCATCTTATGAATTCTAGCATTTACCAATTGATTCTATAAATATATTGTATTATTCTTCATCCTAACTTAGAAATTCTACTTTATTTCAATATTCATCTATTTCACTGTCTTATTCAGATGATCAATTAATAACTTATAACAACCTTCTTTTAAAAATGTAATTTAGTAAATAATATCATTTTCTATAATCTTCTTATCACTTATATTCATATTCTATGTGTTTTATAATTCAATCTATTCTAAGTCTACTTTAACAAACTATTTAATCTTCATTCTCAATTCAATCTTCTCATTTATTATTATATTCTCATGAATCAAACAATCCATTTCAAATACTTTCTATTATTGAATTGAAATATAACTGATTGTTTTATATTTTATGTTCTTAATACTTAATTGAATATCAATGCAATCTTTACTAAAAACTAATTATTATATTTTCAAATGCAAATGAGAATTGTTGTTCAATTAAGTTTTGATTATCAAACTATCTCATTATTAACAAGTATTCAATTCTATTTTAGTATTATAAAAACTATTGTTGTACTTTATTTCTAGTTGATTAAAAAGATCTTTTATTTTCTGGTTTTTATAATCAATTTGAATCTAATATTTCAAATCATCATTCAATTAATACTTTTGCTATTCATAATTCACTTGGACTTGAATCTATTTCTAGACTAAACTTATTATGAAAGGTTGTTCTGATTTATAAATAGATTCTTAATCCAACTTCTTCACATTCCATTCTGAAATTCAGATATCAAACAATTATTGATAATATTGTAGTTTAACCAATTTCTAAGGATCATTTTCATTTTCTACCTTTTTATTGAAAATGTAAACCAAACAGTTCTTCTATTTCTTATTTATCAATAATTCAAGTATTTTATAGAATTAATCATTATCTTGACTCTATTGATACAACATATAATTCAGAAGAACACTATTATTTTCTAATTTACATATTTATTATAGAACTTCAATATTATTAATCTTCAATTCTGAAATATTCTAGTAATTGATAATATGCTACATCATATACTTTGATCTAACAATTATCATTTCCAATGTGTTTCTCTATAAACTGTTGTTATTCTTGTATTTTGTAACCAAATCATATCTTCCATAATATTTGTTCTAGAAATGCATTGTCATTGATTCCAATTTGGATTCAGAATCATATTTCACTTCTTATCACAATTATTAACCAATTTCTAAATATTTATTGAAATAGTAGAACACATAATGTTTGAAAGGATTCTAAGGTCCAATCAATTCATCAACTCTAACAAAAAAGAAATATCTCCATTGAATATCAAAGAAGTCTAGAAATTAACTTTTGATCATGGATATCTTTTTGAATTATTAATAATGACTGATTATATAATTATCCAATTATCAACTGTCTTGTTATTTAAGTCTCTTAAAGAAAAACAGATCTAGAATACTTCTTAATTCCTAGAGTCTCAGAATCAGATGTAGATTTTGGAATAATGAGTTTTGATCTATCATTTAGTCTTATATTTGTTAGTTTATCAAATACATCAATTGCAGAATGTTATTCCTAGAATTAGTTAAATAGTTATTGCTTTTCTATATTTTGTTTTGAATTTCATAATAGAAGATCATTTGGATTGTAATTCTCAAATTGTTTTCAATACAAATTGGTTCTGAACTTTACTTTATTTTTTTCTTTTTCCTTTTACTAAGATCAGTGTAATATGTTTTGATATTATCTTCAATCAACTTCATAAGTCTTTTAGAATTTATATTGTCTTAATAGAACATGATACTCTTAGTTTCTATTTCAATCATTCTTTTGAAATCTTATTCTTTATCATGATCATATTGATTGGTTTGGATTAAAATGATCAATCTGATATGTGCATGTCTAGTAACTTCTTTCAAATAGAATTAATCTTCTTATAATTGATCAATATCCTATTTATGAATAGAAAGTGAATACTGATTCTCTATAAAGAGTGATAATACAACATGGTCGATCATAAAGTAGTTTATCAATCAATTTGATTTTAAGCAATCCTTCTGATGATTAACTAGATTAGAGTTTGAGAAATGTTTTTATATTTTATATTCTGCCAATGATAGTCTCATACTCCTGTCTAAAAGTACTTTCAGTTTTATTAATCTCTCTCATGATCCCTTTGATTTAAGTAGAGTCTCCTTAGATGAATATGATTTTCTTAAGATCAGTCAACCATCTACTGATAGATTCCATTTATTTTCTATTTATAAAATTCTTTGTAATTATGAAGTACCTATTTTATTTAGTATGTTTGATTTGTGTGTAAAACATTCGAATATAGGTTCAGAAGACAGAATCCAAAGATAAGAATTGTATAGATGATGATGAGTATGATTACTAACCCATCATAGCCAAGAAAGAGTTAGAAAATATCAAATAGACCAACAGCAATATCACATTTAGTCAGAATATCACTGAATTCTTATTACTTAGAAAGACTGTAGATATTCAAGGCCAACTGAGTGAACAGTAACAATAGGAGTATCAGGATGAATGGATAACATGGAAGAATAATATAAAATATTATAGTTAAATATTCAGTGAAAGGGATCTTCTATTTAGTCCTGAGATTCCAAGTTATCAAATACGATTAGATAGACAAATATTTCTATTTGAAACAATTCCTCTCTTTATGATAGGATTTGTGATTTTGTATTGTCTTTTTAATTACAAGTTTAAACAAATAGATTGGTTGAATAGATAAGATTAGACTTTTAATCTATCGAATATCATAAATATAATAGGAGTATTACTACTATTCATAGGCAGTGGATTGACAATCATCAATCTATCAAGTAATAGAGACATCACTTGGGATAGTAATATAAAGTTAAGAGATATTTCATTTAAGAATTATATGACTCCATTAGAAATCAAGACTCATTTGAAACTATTCAGAAATATCACATTATATGATAATAATCAGAAATAACTGAACTTCAATCTTAGTAGATCATTTGATATTCTGAATAATTATGAATAGATTCATAAAACTAAAATAAATGATTTCATCTATCAATTAGAGAGTCAAGAAACCTTTGTTTTCAAAAGTGTCTATTTATTGGTTGCTATTTTAGTAAGTTTGAATGTGAATCTTGTAATATCCAATCAGTTCAGTAACCATTTCAAATTCTATATTGGATTGTTATTTCTAATCATCAGTTGTTGGGGGTTCCTAGTAACAGGAATAATGCATAAAAATATAATCTAATCAATTGATATTTGTTAGTAAAGTTAAGAAATAATGAATAAACAATTACCAGATGAAGGATCTGGATATCGATATTATATTCAGTGTCCAATTGATGATCCTAATATTCAGAATTTGAAATAGTAAATACTTAGATTATTAAATGAATCTCTTGCTTATGTCAAAATCAAATTAATGGACATTGGATATTCATAAGAATTATCAGAAATAACCAATATCAATTAATTCTTCAAATTCATCAATCAACCTAAATTGTAAACTGACCCTTATATTCTGAATTACAATGTGGCAATCAATGAGTTGAATCTGGCAGTCTAAAAGTTATAAGTTCTATAGAAATGTGGATATTTAATATACTTCTGCAAATATCAGTAGAGGTATTAATGTTATGAAGGAACTGAAATCAAATACAACATTCTTATTGGTCTATTCTTAATTTCCATCAGCAGTTATTTCAGTAGTATTGGTTGTCTTCATTGGCACATAATTTATATCAAAAATAAACATGAACTAGAAGCCTAGAAAGAAAAAATAATAATATCAAATCTTAGTTCATAACAAAGGTGATCAATCTATATCAATATTTGATAACATACA
>Ga0115008_10005421_pt1 | contig 10541 bp, 8 predicted proteins | sample FraStrMetagenome_FD_87164 | JGI IMG/M metagenome (GOLD analysis project Ga0115008, IMG submission 87164) | Marine eukaryotic phytoplankton communities from Arctic Ocean - Fram Strait ARC3M Metagenome | ecosystem: Environmental > Aquatic > Marine > Oceanic | place: Fram Strait | collected 2012-06-18
CTCGTCTGATTCGGGCGTGTATTCGTAATGACTTGTTCAGTCTGAGGTTTAGGCTCGTCAATTGGAGCATCAGTAGGTTCACCGCCTCCAGCGCCACCTTCCATTTTTAATTCCTTTAAAACAATCTCATCGATTTCAGTTGTTGCAACTACAATCGTGTCTTCTGGCAAAGGATCCGGTATTTCGTAGTACATGAATGATAACAATAGAAATGCTATCAGCATCAACAATAAAGAAGCAATTAGCCCCTTTCGCGCGTCCATCTTATCTACTATTGGAATATTTGCCATAATTCAAGAGTTAAGTTCACTTATCGTATGCAAGAACTGGATCCCATCCATTAGCTTGACATAAAGCCAGTACTTGAAATACCGCTTCGTAATCAGCAAGTTTGTGACCAGCAATTTTTAATTGCAATTTTCCCGATTCTTCAACAACCCCTAGTGCAGGCGTCTTAATATCTTCAAATGGCATCGGATTCGATGCATCTCCTCCTGGCATAACGTAATACAGATTATCTTCTGTAACTACTACCGTAGGGTTTACTTTTTTCTTTACTGGGTCAAGTGTTTCACTTGGGTTTGGTAAATCCAAAGGAGTAGTATCATTACTCATGATACTAATAATGATGAAGAAGATCAGTAACAAAAAGACCAAATCAGTCATGGATGACATTCCGCCTTCGACTTTGATCTTATTTTTTGAACTCATTCCCATATCTGCCTATTTACTTGGTTGATGTAACATGTCCATAAACTCAAGTGCATCGTTCTCCATTTGGTAGACAACTTTTCCAATTCGTGCAACTAGATAATTGTAACCGATATATGATACAATACCAACAATCAGACCAGCAACTGTTGTTACCATGGCTGTCATTGTTCCAGGCGCGATAGTTTCGATACTTACTTCAGAAGAAGCTTGTAAATCAATAAATACCATGATCATGCCGATAGTTGTTCCAAGGAACCCAATCATCGGAGCTGCTCCAGCCGCTGTCGCCAAGAAACTCAAGCGTTGTTCCAAGCGTAAGATTTCTAATTTACCTGTATTCTCAATGGAAGCAGATATGCTATCAAGTGGTCGACCCAAACGAGATATTCCTTTCTCCATCATTCTTGCTGATGGTGAGTTTGAACGTCTACAGTAATCTTTAGCGGCATCAACCTTTCCTTCAGTGACGTATTCTTTGACTTTAATCAAAAGACCTTTTTCTTCTTTGGTTGCTTTCCTTAACGCAAGGAAACGCTCCACAAAAATGAAGATCGAATAGGCAAACATTGCTGCCAAACTTAACATGATTATTAGACCGAATCCTTGACTCGCGTCGGCTACGATGTCCCACAATGGTACGTTCTCGACCCCTGTCTCAGATGGACTACCGTCGGTAACTTGAAGTAAAAAAGATAAACTCATATATAATGTATAACGATTAGATATTCAATTTTGTTACTAAAATAATAAGAAAGTTGCTGCTCCAGCTAGATAACCGATCAACGCTAGCCATGCGATGTTCTTCAAATACCAAAAGAATGAAATCTTTTCCATCCCCATTGCTACAACACCTGCAGCTGATCCAATGATCAACATACTTCCTCCAGTTCCTGCTGCATATGCAATGAAATGCCAGATATGCGTATCTGCCACATAAGTAGGGTCGGACATGTCAAACATACCCATTGACGCCGCAACTAATGGAACATTATCGATTACTGCAGAACCAGCACCTAAAAGCATAACAAATAAATCATCGCTCATAGAGGCTTGAACATCTTGACCAAATGTAAAGATCAGACCCAATGATTCCATAGCTGCAACAGCCATCAAGATTCCTAAGAAGAATAAAATTGAAGGCATTTCAATTTTGGCTAGGGCGCCAAACGTTGGACTGCTGTGGTGATCCACCGGCTCTTCTTTATTTTCAACACTTGTCATTGAGAATTGTCTTGCGCTAATCAATTCCGCCACTAAAGCAACGATTGAAAGAGAGAGCATCATTCCTACGTATGGAGGTAAGTGAGTCACTGTCTTGAAGATTGGAACGAATACAATCATACCCAATCCTAGGTAGAGCATAAGGGGGCCACGTTTGTTTGCGGCTGTTGTTTCTTCTGCTGATTCAAAGTTCCCTTTAAAAGGTGTAAGAAAGCTCGCGATCAATGTGGGGACTACCATACATACCAATGATGGAACCACAAGATATTCGATAAGTTTCATTGCTGTTACTTTATCACCCATCCACAACATAGTTGTAGTAACATCACCAATTGGTGACCATGCTCCACCTGCATTGGCAGCGATTATGATCATACCAGCATACCAGATTCGAAGTTTCTTATCACTGATTAGTTTACGAAGAATCGTTATTAAAACAATGGTCGCTGTAAGGTTGTCAATGATTGCAGAAAGGATGAATCCGAGGATGCATACAATCCATAGTAACGTTCTTTTCTTATTGGTCTTGATGTAGCGCTTAATAGTTGAGAAACCATCAAAGTGGTCAATTATCTCCACGATTGTCATGGCTCCAACAAGGAAAATCAAAATTTCACATGTCTTTCCAAAGTGGTGGAGAAGCGTACCTTCCATCAGGTGGAGGCGATGCTCATGAAATTCAGCGTAGGCCTCAGTGTATTCACCATTTGCCATATATTTGACACCATCGAACATCTCCAATGGCAACAAATTACTATCATGACTATCGAACCATGAGGTGAAATCATCCAATCCAAAAGCGATTCCGGCCCATGCTAATGCCATCATTAGCAATGCAGGGATAAGTTTGTCTACCTTGAGGTTGTGTTCTAAGGTTATTGCCAGATAACCAAGAATAAAGACGAGTACAATAAAAATTTCCATGAGAGTAATTTTGTGCTTGTTTAGGTTTTAGAGTTTATACGAGCTGATCCAATGCCAGTTGGAAAGCTGTTTTGGCAAGATCTGTTCTTCCTGAATTAATTTTGTATGTTCTTACGAGTGCTTCTCGAATAGTTTGACTCGTATCATTGAAAATTCCTTCGTCAGTCAACTCGTCTAAATCATTGCTCATCAGATAAGCAAATACTCTAGCCATTCCGCAATTCGAGATAAAATCTGGAATTGATGTTAGCTGATTGTCGGCTTTTTCGGCAATTTGTCCAAAGAATATTTCTGGATCAGCAAAAGGAACGTTTGCCCCTGCCGATATTACTTCCATTCCAGATGAGATCATTCTGTTTAGTTGATCTTCAGTGATCAACCTTGATGCTGCGCAAGGGATGAATACTTCTGCATTTAAATCCCAAATTTTAGAATTCACTTCATCAAACGAAAGCATATTCGGGTGACTAAGTTCGTTTCCATTCTTATTCAAGAATAAATCGCGAATTTCCTCAAATGAGAAACCATCTTCCTTAATTAGACCACCAACCCGATCAATGATTCCAACAATGATCGCTCCCTCTTGGGCTAAGTAGTAGGCTCCTGCAGAACCAACATTTCCCCAACCCTGAACGAGAACTCGCTTACCTTTGAGTTCACCGCCGTAGATATCGTAATATTGACGAATAGATTCAGCTACACCGTAACCTGTAATCATATCAGCGACTACATACTTTCGGTCAATATTTGGTGAATAACTATCTGTCTCAATAACTTTAAGAACCCCCTGTCTCAGTTGGCCAATTCGATTAATCTTTTGAGCGTCACGAGGTTGAAAGTGTCCGTTAAAAACGCCTTCTTGTGGATGCCATACACCACAATCTTCCGTAATTGGAATCACCTCGTGAATTTCATCAACATTCATATCTCCACCCGTGCCATAATAGTGCTTAAGTAGAGGAGTTACTGCAGCGTACCATCTTCTCAGGACACCTTCCTTACGTGGATCTTTTGGATCAAATTTTATTCCGGATTTTGCTCCTCCAATTGGAGGTCCGGCAACAGTAAATTTCACTTCCATTGTCTTCGCAAGTGACTCTACTTCTCGTTTATCGAGTTTCGGGTGCATCCGAGTCCCTCCTCCAGCAGCACCACCGCGTAATGAATTGATTACAACCCATCCTTGTGCTTCAGTCTCAGAATCATTCCATTCGAATGTGATTTCTGGGACCTTATTTTCAAATTTTTTAAGTAGTTCTTTCATCAAAAAATCTTAGATTCTAAGGACGCAAAGTTAGCAAACTATTTGATCCATTTGCTTGTTTTCATAGCTCGATTGGGCTGATTTATGAACAGTGACTAGGGAGTAATTACGGAAGATGTTTAACACCGCCGATTACCGCATTAGTCGCACCTGTCACTGACGGGATTGTATTTACCGAGTTGTCAAGGTTTAATGCTCCGAGGAAAGCGAAAATGATTGCCTCCTTGTATTCGATTAATTCACGTTCAGGGAGGATGATGTTTCCTCTAAATTTAGCACGGATTAGTTCAATCAGAAAGAGATTCAAAGCACCACCACCAGTAATCATTACGCTGTTCACTCTTAAAGAGTTAAGTGATCTAACGATTTGATCGGCTATATGCGCAGTGACTGTATGGATAACATCATTGGCACCTTCGTCAGCGTAATTCTCGATAATTTGTGTGAATGTTCCGTCGAGCCATTCTGTACCTAGCGATTTAGGAGGGGGCGCTGAGTAGTGCTTTATTGAATTTAGATCATTTAGCAGTTTCGGAATTAGACTTCCGCATCTTGCAGTGAGTCCGTCTTTATCATAATTTTGCTGATGATGCTTCTGCATCAACTCATTAATGGGAAGGTTTCCTGGCGAAATGTCGAATGCAATTATGGGTTCATTTAAGACACATAAATTAGCGAAGCCACCAATATTTAAAAAACCATCAGCCTTATCTGAAAAGAGCAAAGAATCCCCAATAGGAACAAGAGGTGCTCCTTGACCACCTGCTATGACGTCCTTCGTTCTGAAATCATTGATCACCAGGAGATCTGTTTTTGAGGCTAGGATTGCGCCACAACCTATTTGTAATGTAAACCCCTTTTCGGGTTGGTGAAACACAGTGTGTCCATGGGATGCTATCGCATCAATCTCGGTTTTGTTAATCTTATTTGTTTCAATGAATGTGTTTACTTCTTTAGAAAAGAACAGCGAGATCTCTTTGTCCAGAAGGGTCAATTCTTCACTTGGTAACGATTTGGAGTTTGACAATTTGCCAAGAAGTTCACGGGGATAGCTTACAGCATGTGTCGACATTATTTCGTGAGACCATTTACCAACATCTGATTTTGTGAATTGCACATCAGCGATGTCTACACCGTCCATTGAGGTACCCGACATTAAACCAATAAGCCTTTTTGAAATCATGCCCGAAAATACGAAGAACTATCGTTTTTTGATCTAGAAAAATGAAATTAAAACCTTACATTTGTGGGACATATTTTCAGAATACAAAAAGCAATATATACATGGAATTTGAATTATCAGAAGAGCAGTTAGCGGTGAAAGAAGCAGCGAGAGATTTCGCACAAAATGTTCTAAAGCTAGGAGTGATTGAGCGTGATACTGAGCAAAGATTTCCTGCAGAGGAAATTAAGCAGCTAGGTGAGCTTGGATTCATGGGGATGATGGTTGATCCAAAGTATGGAGGTTCTGGAATGGATACTGTTTCATATGCATTAGCAATGGAAGAGATTTCAAAAGTAGATGCTTCTGCGTCAGTTTGTATGTCAGTAAATAATTCTCTGGTTTGCTGGGGGTTAGAAAAATTCGGTACTGAGGAGCAGAAACAGAAGTATTTAGTTCCACTTGCGAAAGGTGAGATTATTGGAGCTTTTTGTCTTTCTGAGCCTGAGGCAGGATCTGATGCGACATCGCAAAGAACTACTGCAATAGATAAAGGAGATCATTATTTAGTAAATGGAACAAAGAACTGGATTACAAACGGTTCTACTGCATCAGTTTACATTGTTATCGCTCAAACAGATGCGGAAGTTGGTCACAGAGGAATTAACGCTGTTATTGTTGAGCGTGATATGGAAGGGTTTATCGTTGGTGCAAAAGAAGATAAACTAGGAATTAGAGGTTCTGATACGCATACGCTATTATTTAACGATGTTAAGGTGCCAAAAGAGAACAGAATTGGCGAAGACGGTTTCGGATTCAAATTCGCAATGAAGGTTTTATCAGGAGGTCGAATTGGTATTGCAGCTCAGGCATTAGGTATTGCTGGCGGAGCATTTGAATTGGCTTTGGCTTATTCGAAAGAGCGTGAAACATTCGGTAAACAAATTGCAAAGCACCAAATTATTGCTTTTAAGCTTGCTGATATGGCAACAGATATTGAAGCAGCTAGGTTGTTAGTGTATAAAGCGGCAATAGATAAAGACAATGGTCGTGATTTTGATCAATCAAGCGCAATGGCGAAGCTTTATGCATCAAAAGTGGCAATGGAGCACACGGTTGAAGCTATTCAGATTCATGGTGGATATGGATTCGTAAAAGAATACCATGTGGAGCGTTTAATGAGAGATGCAAAAATCACTCAGATTTACGAAGGAACATCTGAAATACAAAAAATTATTATTTCAAGAGGGATATTAAAGGATTAATAACTCTCACTCAAATAGATTGATACTCCTTTAGGTTTTCCTGAGGGAGTTTTTCGTTATAAGAGTGTTTGCGATTTCTCTAAACCTATGCTTCTTGACCCTTTAAGAAGAACCAATTTGTTTGACAGGGGAGCGTTAGATAGGTGTGCAATCAAATCCTGAGTTGTTTGAAATGACTTAATGATATTCTCTGAATTTAAATCATGAAACTCATCACCAACAGTAAATCCATTGAGGTTTAAAGCTTCGACAAGGTCAATAATTTCCTTGTGCTCTTGGTGGCTCTCATTACCTAGCTCTTTCATGTCTCCCAAAATGAATACCTTATCAGCATGATCTATCATCGCGAAGCTTTCCAGGGCTGATCGCATGCTCGTTGGATTGGCATTGTAGCAGTCTAATATTATGGTGTTCTTGTCTGTTTTAGAAACCTGAGATCGATTGTTCGTTGGTGTGTAATCTTCTATAGCTTTAGAAATATCATTATTGCTGACATCGAAAAGTTTTCCGAATGTTACCGCGGCCAAGTAATTATAGAAATTATATTTCCCAACCATTTTAGTCTCAATATCAGATGAAGTGAATGATTCGGATTTCCATGTCATATTTACGAATGGTGTTAGAGAAACTAAGTTCCCTAGAATGTCCGATTGTTCATTCGTTCCATACGTGAATCGCTCGATGTTCTTAGGTAGGATATCAACAAGTACATTGTCATCCTGATTCACAACGATTGTTCCGGATACTTTTTCAATGGCTCCGTAGAGTTCACGTTTGGTTTTTAATACACCGTCAAAATCTATGAATCCTTCTAAGTGCGCTTTTCCAATGTTCGTAATTATTCCATAGCTCGGTTCTGCGATGTCGCAAAGTTCTTCTATGTCTTTAAACTTATTAGCTCCCATTTCAATGATAGCGATGTCGTGCTCTTCAGTTAATCGAAGCAGGGTAAAGGGTACCCCAAGATGATTATTCAGATTCCCAATCGTTGCAAGTACCTTGTATTTTTTTGCTAGAACTTTTTGTATGAGCTCTTTAGTGGTTGTTTTGCCGTTACTTCCCGTAACTCCGATAACTGGGATTTTAAATTTCTTTCGATGAAAATTGGCGAGCTCCTGAAGGTAAGTGACACTGTTAGTTACGAGTGTCATACTCTTAGGTTGAGTGAAATACGCTTTATCGTCAACGATGACGTGTCGAGCTCCTTGTTTCAGTGCAGTTGAAGCGAATGTGTTACCGTCAAAGTTTTCTCCTTTAATACAAACGAATAGGCAGTCTTTTGAAATTGCGCGTGTATCTGTTGAAATACCAGATGATTTGTAAAATTCTTCGAATGATTTTGAATACATATACCAAAAATAAAAAAGCCTTCCGAATCCAAATAGGAGGGAAGGCTTTTAATTAGTTATCCGAAGTTATTTTTTCTTTTTCTTCTTTCTACCATAGTTGTTACCAACTGGTGATCCAACTCTATCCATTGCACATCTAAATCCAATGGCATCTGTAGACTTATCTTCGTCTAAATATCTTCTGTTGCTAGCAACTAACCAGTAAGCTCTATCTTTCCAAGAACCACCTTTGTAAACTCTTGATTTATCAGAAATCATAGTCGTTGGCCATGAAGTTCTATCTCCACCACCAGGCATGATTTGACCACCTTGTAGATCAAACTGCTCGTGCATATTTTGGTACATTACCAAGTTCGCGTCACGTGTTGCTTGATTAATGCCTTGTTTTCTAGGATCGTTTGCATAGAATTTTGAGCTTTCGATGTCACCATCTAGGTAATCAGCGTAATCAGCTTTTCGGTAGTTTAATCGACCGATGTTCTCTTCTTCAGTTACTTCACGGTACTTTAATTTACCTGGAGTATTGATGATAAAATCATTAAATCCTTCACGAAGCATTGAGATGATTTCAAAAGCATACTCTTCTCCGTCAGGACCAGTTCTGATTTCATCAGCAAAAAGTCCGTCGAACAAATTGTCTTGTACATATGCAGAAGCCTCGATGTCGTGCTTTTCGTTTTTGTAACTCATAGCTACATCAAGTACAGTATTGATACTAGCAAACAATTGTAATTCGATTGAATCTTTTACTTTACCGTGCGAAACATAGAATGGATCTGGAGCATAACCAAATTGTGATGGGTTACGAGACTCAATGTTTGCAGCAATTCCTACAGGAATGATCGTGTCATTTGGATCATGTTTTTGTGCAGATACTCTTTGGAAACGAATACGTTCGAACTCATTCATGTATTCTTTCATACCATGAACATCGTACATAACCTGTGCATTCTTCAACTCAATACTTCCTTCGTTATTTAGAAGTCTTGTTTTAAATACATTTCCACGGAATGGACGGAACTCATCGTAATCTTCACTAGTAAGTGGACGGTAAACATCCATTACCCACTCAGATACGTTTCCAGCCATGTGGTAAAGACCGTAATCGTTAGGCCAGTAAGACTCAACTGGAGCAGTAACATCGGCGCCATCATTTAATTGACCAGCAACTCCCATGTAATCTCCACGGCCTCTTACGAAGTTCGCTCTAATTTGTCCAGTAAACTGTGATTCATCCTGACGAACCCAGTGTCCATTCCAAGGATAAAGTCTACGCTCACTAATGTTTTCAGTGCCAACTTGTAAGTTTCCAATTAAACCTGAAGCAGCAAATTCCCACTCAGCTTCAGTTGGTAGACGGTATCTCGGTAGAAGAATTCCATCTTCCATGCGAACGATCCTTGTTCCTAATTTCTTTCCATTAATATTAGATGGATCTAAATCAGTAATGTTTTTAACTAGTCCTTCCTCGTATTGTCCTGCGTAATACGCATCAGTATTAAACGAGTTTTCATCTCTTTGCTCAATGTTGAAATCAAGAACTCCTTCACGAATAAGAATGTACTCATTTACACGATCAGTTCTCCACTTACAGTAATCATTAGCTTGTAACCATGATACACCAACAACTGGGTAGTCTCTGTATGCAGGGTGGCGTAAGTAGTAATCAACGAATTTCTCGTTATCACCTAGCTTAGATCTCCATACTAATGTATCAGGAAGAGCATTTTTGTATACCATTGGATACGTTTCATTGTACGCTCTTGAAATCCAGTACATGTATTCTAACCATTGAAAGTTAGTAACCTCTGTCTGGTCCATATAGAATGACGAAACTGTAACTCTAGCTGCTCTATTGTTCCAGTCATGCATTACATCTTGTTCTGCACGTCCCATTGTAAATGTACCTCCTTCAACCAAAAGAAGACCTGGTCCAGTCTCTTGATCAATAAATGGCACTTTTTGGAAACCACCTTGATTTGGATTGTTATAGTCCCAACCAGTAGCATTAGAAGCTTCATTGCTACAAGAGGAAACAAGAAATGCTCCCACTATAGCTAAAGATAAAATCTTTAAAAATCGCATATTGTTCTTTTTATTTTTAATCATCTAAGATTGACAAATTTAATCATTACAACGGATCAATAATGTTTCGTTACACTTTTTAGAAGGATGGACAAGAAATTGTTCTGAAACTAACAGGTTTGTTTCTACAATTCAAGTTTAAACCTAATGATACCTCGTGTGAACCACCCGATACACCATTATTTAATTTCGATACTGTTACATCATAACTGTATCCAAGTTTAAATTTCTGTGTACTTAATCCGATTGAAAGGATAAAGGCATCTTTATTTCTGAACCATGCACCAACTGTGAAAGCACCATATTTAACATAGGTACCTATGTTGATCTCTTGAAAACCGTTTTGGTATTGATAAACGATATTCGGCATGATCGATGTAATATTTTTGTATTGAGATTTACCTCCTAATTTAATCTCAGCACCCATGTGACCAGTAAAACGCATTGGTAATTTTGATTCACCAACGATTACTGATTCATTTGGACGATTTAAATGATGAGCTGCAAAACCAAAGAAGAAGTTTTTGCTGTAACCTACAAAACCAGCGGATGCGTCA